>Ga0209136_1000003_pt1 | contig 246603 bp, 236 predicted proteins | sample SaaInl0LU_22_DNA_FD_184640 | JGI IMG/M metagenome (GOLD analysis project Ga0209136, IMG submission 184640) | Marine microbial communities from expanding oxygen minimum zones in the Saanich Inlet - ESP_90LU_22_DNA (SPAdes) (version 2) | ecosystem: Environmental > Aquatic > Marine > Intertidal... | reverse complement strand
AAGAAGAGAAAGTCTATGAACACACCATTGAAAAGAGTGAATTGTATTACGGAGAGAAAGTAACCTATTACGCACCGTTTGAAAAGTGTGATAGAGTTGAAGACTACAAAGTTGCATGGGCACACTTTGAAAAAATATTTAATCAAAACTAATGTTACCATTACAACAATCATTTGAAGTAAAACAATCCATCCTTGAGTACCTCAAGGCAACCTTTAGTTTCAAAGAAAAAGAGACTTCAGATTCCTTTTATGGTTTTATTGAAGATGAACAACATGGGATGTTTAAAGGACCTTATGTATCTCTAAAACTCCCATTTAAAACCAATGATGAAGTAGAAGACATTCCATTAGATATCAAACCTAACTTCCCTCCCTACAAACACCAATTTGAGAGTTTTAAGAGACTTTCTTCCCTCAACCGACATAAACCAGAATCTACTCTTTTAACAACAGGTACGGGGTCTGGAAAGACGGAGTCATTCCTTTATCCTGTATTGGATTATTGCTATCAGAAGAGAGATCAACAAGGAATTAAGGTTATAATCCTTTATCCAATGAATGCATTGGCAACGGATCAAGCAAAACGTCTCGCAGAAACCATATTTCAAGACTCGAGATTGAATGGATCTGTAACGGCAGGACTGTTTATTGGAGAAGGAAAAAACAAAGGAAAGTTCCCAAAGAAAATGGGAGAAGTTAACATTATTGAAGATAGAGAAGAAATCGTTTCTAATCCTCCTGATATCCTTCTTACCAACTTCAAAATGTTAGATTATGGGTTAATGAGACATCAATTTCATAATCTGTGGAGTTACAACTTTGAAAATCCCGAACTACTTCAGTTTTTAGTACTTGATGAGTTACACACCTACGATGGAGCACAAGGGACGGATGTTGCCAATCTAATTCGTAGACTTAAACTCAAACTAAACCTCTCTAAAGGTCATTTATGTCCTGTAGGAACATCAGCAACTATTGGTAAAGGAGAAGATTCAGTGAAACTTCTTACTGAGTTTGCTTCTGATGTCTTTGGAGAAGATTTTGAACCTGACAGTGTAATTACAGAACACCGATTATCTCCAGAGGAATTCTTTACCATCAAAGAAGATCAATTGGACGGATACATCCCCCGGTTGGTTGGAATACAACAAAGTAGATTAGGAGTTAACGAGAATTACAAAGATTACATTCTTCGTCAAAAGAGACTTTGGCAGATTCCTGAATCGACATCAAAATTTGAACTCTCACAAGAGTTAAAAAAACTAAAAATCGTCAAGGATATTTCATCTGTTTGTTCTGATACAATCGTCTCATTAAAAACTTTAATCGAAGGATTGACAGAGAGAAATGTTTCCTATAATCAACTTCCTGATTATTATGAGGAGGGACAATTCTCTCCTAAGGAAGAAATCATCACTTCAATTCTTGCACTAATCGCAGAAGCGAAATCTGATCCAAATGAGAGATTTCCATTTTTATTTCTTCAAATTCAGATTTGGATTCGAGAACTAAGTGGATTAGTTAGAGTGGTTTCAGATAAACCGGAATTTACTTGGAGAGATAAAATATCTCCTAAGGAAGATCCCGCTGCACTTCCTCCTTATTATTGTAGAGAATGTGGTTCAAGTGGATGGTTAGCAATCAAACATGATAATAGAAATCAATTTGAAGTAGATCCTCTTGAGGTCTATGAGCATTATTTCACCAATCACAAGAATATTTATTTTGTCAATACGTATGAAGACAAACACTTTTGTATTGATGAATACGAACCTGAGACTTCAATAACTCCTTACGTTCATGAATCTGACCTAAAATTCGGAGACCAAGACTCAGACCAAAGAGTTCATGTAGTCGCATATAGAAAAGTTAAGGATAAAAAAGGTCAACACGTATGTCCTGAGTGTAATACACAAAACTCAATGAGTATTATTGGTACTCGTGTATCAACTTTAAACTCAATCACCACCAGTCAGATTCTTTCCTCGGATTTGGACGAAAGAGAAGAGAAATACAGAAAGGTCCTTGCATTTACGAATGGTGTTCAGGACGCAGCACACCAATCAGGATTTATAGAGGCGAGAAATTATCGTTTTACGTTTAGAACCTCATTACAAAAGGTAATAAATCAACAGTCTGGTCCTATATCAATAGATGATTTGACAAACAAGTTTATTGAATATTGGAAGTCAAATTCAGATCCTTCAGGGAATGATCACAGAGAGGGGTATTTCTACAGGTTTTTCCCTTCAGATTACATGGGTAAAGCAGAAATTGAGGACTACAGAAATATTACCACTAATCAAATTTCAAAAAGATTTGAAGAAGAGTTCGATACTCGAATTTCTTGGGAAGTAGTTTCAGAATTTGGTTACAACGGTATGATTGGTCGTACACTTGAAAAGACTGGTTCTTCGGTAGTAGGTTTTAATTCAGATTTAATACAATCTGTTTATGATCAGATGTCGGATTGGATGAAATCCAACTTAATGGATACAGTCAATCAAGAGGAGTTTGTTAAGTTTGTTATTGGAATTCTTCACAGAATAAGACTCAGAGGTGGTGTTGATCATGAATACCTTACAAAATTTAGAACCAGCGAGTTAAAACTTAGAGATCTCAATTGGATGAAGGACGGTAGACACTTCTTAAATAGAAGGTATCATCCAAAATCGAGAATCCCAAAATTAGTTTGTACTATCCCTCAAACAAGAGGTGTACTTGACACTACCCATGCAAGAACAACGAACTGGTTTCATACTTACCTTAGAAAGTCCTTTCAACAGGTTCCCGAGAATTCAGAGATGTTCAATGAATTTTTTACATTTCTATTTGAAAATCTTGTTTCAATAGATCTATTGAGTAACAAACAATCTAAAGACGGATCTAACTTTGGAATCAATCCAAAACAGTTGTTTGTTTCAACGTCAATTATTAATTATGGATGTTCTGAATGTTCATCTACTCTTCATATTCAAGATGATAATGGATCATTTGAAGGAGGATCCTGTTTAAACTATCGATGTGCAGGTAAATATAAATCGTTTGAAAGAACCAACTTCAATTATTATAACCTGGTATATAACAGGTCAAACTCTCCAAGAATATATTCTTCGGAACACACCGGTGTTCTTGAAAGAAAGGTTCGTGAAAATATTGAAATTGATTTTAAAGAAAGACCGAAGTTTAATTCATTAAACTCTCTTGTAGCAACTTCAACCCTTGAGATGGGTATAGACGTTGGATCGTTAGATAGTGTAATCAATACAAGTATACCTCCTTTAACATCTAACTTCCTGCAAAGAGTTGGACGAGCAGGAAGATCATCAGGATCGGCACTTATTACTAATTTTAGTCAAGGGAAAGAACATGACCTTTACTATTTCGAAGACCCTATGGAGATGATGGATGGGGATGTTAATACACCCGGGTGTTTCTTGAATGCAAAGGATATTCTCTACAGACATTTCACTGCGTTTTGTATTGATAGTTGGACCAAAAAAGACCCTGAAAAACACCATATACCAGGGTTTATTAAAAATATTAATCTTTACGGAACAAAGTTGACCAGTCTTGATTTCTTTGTAAATCAACTGTTAGATTTTGTATTTGATTATCAAAAAGATTTATTTGATAGTTTTATTCAAATTTATGACGGAAGAGTTGAAGACATAATATTTGAAGAGATAAAAACATCTGTTCGTCAAGGTAGTTTCCAACAACGAATGGTCAGGGTCTTTGAAGAATTAAAACAAGAACTACACTTCATCCGAAACAAGGAACAAGACATTGATAATTATATCAAAGAGAATAACCTTGGAAAGGAAGATCAGGAGAGAATTGAACTTGTTTCAGAACAAAAATCATTAAGATCATTCAGAAAGTCTATTGAGAATAAACTTACTCTTGAGTATTTGACAAACGAGGGAATACTTCCCAATTATGCGTTCCCAGAAACTGGTGTAACTCTCAAAGCACAAGTGTATGGATTTAAACCTGAGGGAGGAGAGAGAGAACCAATAAGAAAAGAATATGAAATTGTAAGATCGTCAACTGCGGCTCTTAGTGAATTTGCTCCAGATAATACATTTTACTCTCAAGGGAATAAACTTAGTATTTCGGGATTAAATACTTTTGACTGGAGTGGTGAGAGATCCACACTATCTAAAATGAGGTTTTGTTCTAACTGTGATTTTATTGAAGAAGATGTATTGTCCAAAACAAGAGATCGATCTAAGGGTTGTCCAAAATGTGAACACGATTCCTTTTTCTCTGAATCTAATGTTCATGACTTTGCAATTTTAAAATCCGTTAAGTCTGTTAATACGAGAAATGAATCTGTCTTAAATGATTCAAAAGATGATCGATTGAATGAGTTTTACAATATTTCAACTCATTTTAACTTTGACACTAACTCTATTGAGGGTACTTGGGGAATGAAAAAAATTCCTTTTGGAATTGAGTTTGTAAAAGATGTAGAGATTACTAAAATTAATTTAGGATCTAATGTATTAGACTCTAATCATATTACAATTAACCAACAAGAAGAAGTTCCTCGACACGGTTTTGTAACATGTATTTACTGTGGTAAATCAACTTCTAAACCTCGAGAGGTTATCAATTTTGAAAAAAAGAAATTTCATTATGGATACTGTAAACATAAAGAGACCAATTATACAGGACTACCAAATGAGATCTTCAAAGAAGTATATCTATATAGAAAGGTCAAGACAGAGTCTTTAAAAATCTTACTCCCTGTTCAAGAGTTTCAAAATGAAGCAACCCAGTTGATGTTTAAATCAGGTCTTCAACTTGGTTTGAAGAAATACTATAAAGGAAACCCATCTCATATTGGATTTGAATTCTATTCTGAACACAATAAGTCAACTCAAAGGTTTGATAGATACTTAGTACTTTTTGATAAAGTACCAGGTGGAACAGGTTACCTTCAGAAGTTATTTAACCCAGAAGAATTCACAAAACTATTATCCAAGTCCTATGAATCAATCAGAGATTGTTCATGTAAAAATGAGGGGAAAGATGGATGTTACAAATGCATTCTTTCATATTCAAATCAATATATAAGAGATGAACTGAGTAGAGAACATGCAGAACATCTCTTTGGTAAAATAGTTAAATCTTCTAAGGATTGGGAAGAAGTCAATCAAGGACTTTCTTCACTTACTAAAACTGGTATGATAGAAGAAAGTGAACTTGAATCTAAGTTTATTTATTCTTTAAAAACCTACGTAGAAAATCATCCTCAGAAGAACATGAAGTTCAAAGAGATAAAAGAAGATGGGATTCAAGTTTACAAAATAACCTTACCGATTAAAGATGGTGAAGTAACCTATTTAATAAGACCACAAGTAAGTTTAGGAGAGAGAGACGGAGTTGAAATATCAACAAGGACTGACTTCTATTTTAAATGTATAGGATTAATCCGTAATGGTCAATCCATCACTGACTTGGATGAATTGATGTCTTTTAAGGATATGTCGATATACTTGGATGGTTATACTTACCATGCATCAAAAGAACACTTAAGATTCCATGATGATATTGATATTAGGGAGTCTATTGGTAATACCCCTAATATTAGACATTGGTCTCTTTCTTGGTCAGATGTTGTATTATTTGAAAAAGGGGAACAAGACAACTTATTTCTTGATAAAAAGAAATTCAAACAGACTTTAAGATTGATTGATCAGTTACCTCCGTCAAAAGAAATAAACAAAAATATTTCTGATTGTCAAAATTCAATAGAAAGATTACTATGGATTCTTAGTCTCTCAGAAAATCCAAAACAATCTATTGGATATTATTTTTCTTTGTTCCAAGAGGAACCAGGTAAGAATCTTATTCCTAAAGAATTATCTGATAAATTTCATTCCCATGACGATAATTTCAATTTTGACTCCAGTGTTAAACCGTCACCTGATACTTTCATGTTATCGGGAGTAACTGAATCTACAGAATTATACAAGTCACGAGTAATGGTTCGAATGAAAGATTTAGAACCGTCTGTGTCATTCAAGATTTATAAACCCGAAAATATTAATAAACAAGAATGGGAGGAGTTCTTAAGACTTTATAATATGTTGAGTTTAATAGACCAATAATTTCCAAATCTCACTCATTTTTTTAAAAATATTTTTCAGACGGTATTGACCCCCATTATAACATCACCCTTTTTCACTATTTAAGGGGGGATGTGGGAGGTCCCGTAGGACCTCTCCCCGGGGGAGGTCAATATATATGTATCAATACAATTATGGGAGACTATTCTCATCTTTTCGTGCAGATAACAATTGAACACCTCAGATCACTTCAGGTGAGATCCTGTTCATAAATGTTATCTGCACAAATAATATCATTTTTAAACTATAGTTCATTGTGTGCCAGACCACTATGTTGTGTATCTCAATATAATGGTTATATTTGTACCAGTATTAATGGATAATACACCCACCCATAAATTGGTATAACAATGAAGGTATTATACACCCGTGTTTCCACCTCTATAAATCAGAAGGTTGATAGACAGATAGTAGATAAGGATCAGTACGATTATGTCCTCATTGATCGATGTAGTGGTTCCATTCCCTTATTTGAGAGACCCAAGGGGTCAGAGATTGAAAAACTCATAAAATGGGGGAAACTAAAAGAACTACACGTACATAGTATAGATAGATTGGGTAGAAACACCCTCGATGTTCTAACTACGTGGAAGGACTTAACCGAAAAAGGTATACGTATTATATGTAAGAACCCTTCCCTTCAAAACATTGATGAGAACAATGAAGAGGATAAATTCTCATCTCTACTTATCGGTATCCTCTCAACTCTATCACAGTACGAGAAATCCATCATACGTGAGAGACAAATGGAGGGAATCCGTATTAGAAAAGAGAAAGGATTGTACGGAGGGAGAAGAATCAATACACGTGATACACCAACCCAACTACTCAAAAAACCCCGATCAAAGAAGATCTTGGAGTACTTGGATAAAGGGTACACCTACAAGGAGATCTCCAAAATTGTTCCCTGTAGTAGAACCACCATAGTGAAGGTCAAAAAGACCCAAGAAGACCTAAAAAAGGTTCACTCTTGAGGGAAATAATCAATGAGATCTAACTTTACCTCTTGAATCACCGGGTCAAAGACCCTACCGAACCGTTGAAGGGACTTCTTTTTTTTATCGTAGATACTCCAAACATGATTGGGTTTTAGATCCTTACCCCTTGGTGATTTATAACCGTTGCCAACCAAATAATCACATATCTCAACAAATGTATGACCTTGATCCTCGTGCCGGGTCTTAATAATGTTAAACAACTCCTGTTGGTATTGTGAGTATGGTGACATCCACAAATTGGAAGACTTGAACAGTACACTAATCACCATAAAAGACCCCCCAGATCCAAGAGTGTCTGTTACAGTGGAGTAAAGTTGTTATTTGAAAATTTAAAATAAAAAAATCTAGCTAAAAGCTAGATTTTTTTTGATAGAAACTTAAAATTTATCATGAATTTTAGTGTGGTTACCGTCATTCCAGAGTGTTAAAATATCGGTAGCAACGCTAGCACCAGAACCAGCTGCAATGGCAAACTGACTTCTAACACCTGCAATAGTGCCGCAACAATACAAATTATGTTTGATAAGATAATCTGTATTTTTTAATTGAATTCTATCTTTGGCCGCATTGGCTTTCTTGTGTGGTTCTATATAATTTTCTAAGCCTTTAATTAAAATTGGTTTTGCATAATTTAAAGCTAAGACCACAATTTTAGAAACATGGGTTGCTTTATTAGTAATAATTTTAAATGAGGTTTTTAAATCTTCTATCTCAAGTACTTTTTCATTGTCTATTTGTGAAACAGACGGATACAAACTTGACAAATGATCTTTACCTTCAATCAAAATATCGCTTCCTAATTTTTTAGGAGAAAGTCCTAAAACATTATTAAATAGCGCATTTTGTAAGTGTGATGTTTTTTGATGCATTATTATGCCTACTTTTTTAGAAGAAGCAAAAGGTTTTTTGTTTGCAGAACCTAAAACTAAAGCACATTGCAAACCAGAAACACCGCCACCAATAATTAAAGCATCAAAAATCATTTTTAGAATAACATTTTAATATTGGCTGCAAATAATTTTACGGCTATGGCCAATAAAACGACTCCAAATACTTTTCTAATTATCTGAATACCTGTTGCACCAATGATACGCTCTATTTTTGCAGAAGTTTTTAAAACAATATAAATTACAATTACATTTAAAAGTACTGCAACAATAATGTTTTCTATAGAAAATTCTGCTCGTAAAGAAAGTAACGTTGTTAAACTACCAGGACCCGCAATTAAAGGAAAAGCCAGCGGAAAAACAGTAGCTGTAATTGTTCCAGAACTAGAATCGTCTTTATAAAGTGTAATTCCTAAAATCATTTCTAAGGCAATAAAAAACAATATAAAAGCACCTGCAACCGCAAAAGAATTTACATCTATACCAATTAAGCTTAATAAACTTTTTCCTAAAAACAGAAAAAATATCATTATTATTCCTGCAATTATAGAAGCTTTTTCAGATTGAATATGCCCAACTTTTTTTCTTAAATCGATAATAATTGGAATATTACCAATGATGTCTATTACTGCAAACAAAACCATAAATGCAGTAACAATTTCTTGAAAATTAAATTTCATATTTATTTTAATTTTATGCAAAATTAGGCAACTAAATTCAACTTTTCATAAAATTAAAGAAAAAAAATAGCCTATTTTTGCAGTATGTTTCAATTAGGAAAAACAATCGTATCAGAAGATATTATAGAAAAAGATTTTGTGTGTAATTTATCTGCATGCAAAGGCGCTTGTTGTGTAGACGGAGATGCTGGTGCACCATTAGATTTAGAGGAGGCTAAAATACTAGAAGAGATTTATCCGAAAGTAAAACCTTTTTTGCGTAAAGAAGGAATTGCAGAAATTGAAAAACAAGGTACTTCGATAAAAAATGAATGGGGTGAGTTAGAGACTCCTTTAATTAATGATGCCGATTGTGCTTATGTTATTTTTGATGAAAAAAAAACAGCACTTTGTGGTATTGAAGAAGCCTATAATTCTGGAGAAATAGCTTGGAAAAAACCTATTTCTTGCCATTTATATCCTGTAAGAGTTAAAGATTATAGTGAGTTTGCGGCGGTAAATTACCATAAATGGGAAATTTGTGATGACGCTTGCACACTAGGAAAAGAATTACAAGTGCCCGTTTATAAATTTGTAAAGCAGGCTCTAGTAAGAAAATTTGGTAAAGATTGGTACGCAGAACTAGAAAAAGTAGCACAAAAACATTTGAATAAAAATTAAGGTAGTTTATCAACTAAAAACAAAAAGCACCAAAATAATTTGGTGCTTTTTTTATGGCACATTCTTTGTTTTTAAATAGTTATAATCTTAAAAACACTCTTATTATGAAAAATATAAAAAAAGTGCCCAACAAACAGCTAGAAAAATTTTCGAACATTTTTACTCAATTAGGCCTTGTACTAGTGCTCTTTATTGTATTTATCTCTTTAGAATATAAAACAGAAAAACAAACTGTCGCTATTTTAAAAAATGATTTTAATGAGCAAACCTATATTCCTCAAAATGAAACTTATGTTTTTGTAAAAGAAACAAAAGTGGTTCCGAAAACAACAGTTCATAAAATAAAAAAAATTATAATCGATAACATTGAAAAAGGAAACAATACAGTTATAGAAACTGTTATTGAGCAAACTACCTCGCTAAAATTTGATGCGAATAGGATCATTGAAGTTAATGATTTTGAGCCTATCATAGAAGATGTGCCTTTTATAAATATTGAAGAAGCACCCGTTTTTAAAGGATGTGAAAACTTATCAAAAGAAGAAAATAAAAAATGTTTTGATAGAAAAATGAAAGCATTTGTTCTTCGTAATTTTAACCCAAACCTAGCAAATGATTTAGGTTTGCATAGCGGAATTCATAAAATACAAACTCAGTTTATAATTGATCAAAAAGGAACTGTTATAGACATTAAAATTAGAGCTCCACATAAAGAATTGAAAAAAGAAACAACAAAACTACTAAACAAGCTTCCCAATTTTACACCTGGCAAACAAAGAAATAAACCTGTAAGAGTACGATATACACTACCCATTATTTTTAGAGTAGACTAACCACCTAATGCCCAACCAAATGGTTGGGTATTCTGTTTTCTGTAAGTTTGATTTTGTTACTTTTGTAATATGAACATACATACGTTTTTAGATGCCACTTATTTAAAAACAGCAAAACAAGCTGACATTTCTGAGCAAGAGACTGTTTTAAGAATTAAAACACTTACCAAAGAAGCAATTGCATACAATTACAAACTGATTATGATTCGAGCTGAATATATTAGACTTGTAAAAGAAATTTTAGACACCGCGAAATCTAGAACATTAATAGGAACGGTTATTGATTTTCCTGAAGGAAACTTAACAATTGATGAAAAGTTAAAAGAAGCTAAGAAAGCGATTGATTTAGGCGTAGATGAATTAGATTTTGTAATAAATTACAATGCCTTTAAACAAAAAAACTACTCTTTAGTAAAAGAAGAAGTTACTAAAGGCACAAGTTTTTGTCTAAAAAATAACAAGACCATAAAATGGATCATTGAAATTGCTGCATTATCAGATAAAGAAATAATTGTAATTTCGCAACTAATAAAAGAGACTGTAATGAATGCCTTTGGCGAAAAAAGTGCAGATCGGGTTTTTGTTAAATCGTCAACAGGGTTTTATAAAACGCGAAACAACAAACCAAATGGAGCTTCAATAAAAGCAATGAAATTAATTATTGAAAACGCAAAACCATTAAAAGTAAAAGCAGCAGGTGGTGTAAAAGATTACAAGATGGCTGCAAAAATGATTCATTTAGGAGTCGATAGAATAGGCACTTCTAGTGCTAAAGAAATAATAAATAAAGAAAAAAACATAAATAGCACTTATTAAATTGAAAGAATACTTTGCACATAATACCGCTATTATTGACGACAATTGTAGCATAGGTAAAGAAACTAAAATTTGGCATTTTAGCCATATAATGCCAAATTGCATCATTGGTGAGGCTTGTAATATTGGGCAGAATGTAGTAGTTTCTCCGAATGTTATTTTAGGAAAAAATGTAAAAGTTCAAAATAACGTATCTATTTATACCGGCGTTATTTGTGAAGATGATGTTTTTTTAGGGCCATCTATGGTTTTTACAAATGTAATTAACCCAAGAAGTGCCATTAAAAGAAAAAATGAATATCAAAAAACCCTCGTAAAAAAAGGTGCAACTATAGGTGCAAATGCTACTATTGTTTGTGGCAATACTATTGGAGAGTTTGCTTTTATTGGCGCTGGTAGTGTTGTAACTAAAGAAATTTTACCCTACGCATTGGTTGTAGGAAACCCATCTAAACAAATAGGTTGGGTAAGCGAATATGGGCATCGCTTGTCTTTTGATGCTAATAACATAGCAACTTGTAAAGAAAGTAACCAAAAGTATCAATTAAAAAACAACCTTGTTACAAAATTATAAAATGAAAAAGAAATACCTGTTTTTAGCTCTATTGTTTCCTTTAAGTCTCTTTTCTCAAACAGAGAAATACCCCACTTTTAGTGATTGTAAAAACAATGATGTTGCCTCTATAGAAAAATGTTTTTATACTAACACAAAAAAAATATTTTTCGAGAACTTTGAAACACCTGCTATTATAGAAAAAGAAAATTATACAGCCACTACCAATGCTATTTTTACTGTTACAAAAGAAGGAGCGTTTAAATTAATCTACATAAATACCCCTTACAATGAAATTAAAACAGCTGTTAAAAATGCTTTCGATAAATTTCCTGATGTAGCACCGGCAACCTACAACAATCATGCTATTGAAATGAAATTCGAATTGCCAATTCAGTTTCCAATAACAGACAATTTTGTATCAGAAAATACCACATCAACAAAAAAAATTAAAAAAGAAAGTTTGATAGAAACTGTGGCTAAAAAAAAGCTTGCAGACGCTACTTTTTTAGAACATAATAGCAATTTAAACATTCCGTTTAATCACAGAAATTATGTAGACTATGAGTTTGCACTTCACCAAGCAGATGGTACTCATTCCGCTTCTAAACCATATACTTTTAACGAAATTAGCCCATATTATAACCTTAGTGAAGAAAAAAAAAACTCTTAAAACCTGAAAAAAAATCTTGGTTAGGCAAAAAAATATGGAACGAACACCTTATACAAGTAAAAAATAAAGATTATTGGTTTACTGTTGATGCCTTGTTTGATGTTCAGTTGGGTAAAGATAATTCTGACGTTGCCTACACTTACAACAACTCTCGAATTATAAATATTAATGGAGAAATTGGTAATAATATTTCATTTTCTACAAGCTATTATGAAAGTCAGGGTCGTTTTGCAGATTATATAAATCGTTTTATAACCAATAGAGCGGCCAATGTAAGACCAAAAAACTCTGAAGGATTAGTACCTGGTAGAGGCAAAACAAAAGGGTTTAAAACAGACAGTCATGATTATCCTGTAGCTGAAGCCTACATTGCATACACACCTAACAAACACATGCAATTTCAGTTTGGTACTGGTAAAAACTTTATTGGTGATGGATACCGTTCTTTTATATTGTCTGATGTTTCTGCACCAACTACTCATCTAAAAATGAAGGTAGATTTTTGGAAAATACAATATACCAATATCTGGATGTGGAACACAGAGCCTTCTTTAAGCGCAATAAGCAACCCAAATGAACATGCAAGAAAGTACGTTGCGGCTCACTATTTAAGTATTAATGTTTCTAAAAAACTGAATATTGGTCTTTTTGAAACAGCAATTTCTGCAGGAGAAAACGGAATGGATGCTGGTTTTTTTAATCCTATTTTATTTTATAGATCTTTAGAGTTTAATAGAGGCGAAGATGCCGGAAATGCAATCGTAGGGCTTACCAGTAAATACAAATTAAACAATAAAGTATCTTTATATGCTCAATTAATGGTCGATGAATTTTCTGTGGGCAATTTTTCTGACTTAAGCGATTGGCGTCATAAATTTGCCTACCAAATAGGAGCTAAATATTTTAACGCTTTTAAAGTAGACAACTTATTTTTACAATTAGAATATAACAGAGCACGCCCTTATACTTTTGCTCATAAGTCACCTATTTTAAATTACGGAAACTACAGTCAACCTTTAGGGCATTTATGGGGTGCAAATTTTTGGGAGGCAATTGGTATTTTAAGATATAAAAAAGACCGTTGGAGCGGAAGTGCAAAAATGATTATCGGTAAAAAAGGATTCGACTCAGAAGATCAAACAGTTAGTTATGGTGGCGATATTTATCAATCTTATAATGATCGTTTAGGAGATAGTGGTATCGAATTGGCACAAGGTAACACTGCAAACGTATTTTTAACAGACTTACAAGCTAATTATTTGATAAACCCAGCCAATAACACCAATCTTTTCGCCAACTTGTCGTATCGAAATTTTTCATCAGAAACAAATTTAACAAGTTATCCATCTGGCACAAATGTTTGGTTTACAGTTGGTATTAGAGCAGACTTATTTAATTGGTATTTTGATTTTTAATTTTTGAAAAAGATATTTTGAAAAAACAAAAATAATTAACTATATTTGGAAGCGATTTTTAAGTAAATCGCACTTTTTCTTTTTCATAGCAATTTTCCCACTCAATTTATTGAGTGGGTTTTTTTTGATATAAAAGCTACTAAAAAACTATGGTAAAGTCATAATTATCAAATATCTTTGCAAACTAGTTTTATACTATGGACTCATCAGTAATTACATATCAAAAAACAACAATGAAAGCAATCATTTCAGACTTAAAGCAACTTACAAAAGTTGGCTTGTCTTTAAGTGTGGTTTTCTCTTCTGTTGCCGGATATCTCTTAGCGGTAAAAAGTATTAATTACACAACACTAATTTTACTTGCAATTGGTGGTTTTTTTATGGTAGGTGCCTCTAATGCTTTCAATCAAATTATAGAAAAAGAAACCGATAAATTAATGAAACGCACAAAAAACAGACCTTTACCAACCGGTAGAATGTCTGTAAATGTTGCACTAACAATTGCCATTATTTTAACCATAAGTGGTATTGCCGTTTTGTATAGCATTAACCCTAAAACTGCTTTATTTGGCGCCATTTCTATTTTTTTATATACTAGTGTTTACACACCTTTAAAACCAGTAACACCCTTAGCCGTATTTGTAGGTGCTATCCCTGGTGCTATCCCATTTATGTTAGGCTGGGTAGCTGCAACAGATCAATTTGGTATTGAAGCCGGTTTTTTATTTATGATTCAGTTCTTTTGGCAATTTCCACATTTTTGGTCTATTGGTTGGTTGCAATATGAAGAATATAAAAAAGCAGGTTTTTATATGTTACCAATGAATACGAAAGACAAAGGTGCTGTAAAACAAATTATTTTTTACACAATTGTAATGATATTAGTCTCAATTGCACCTGTTTTAAAAGTGTCTGGTAGTTTTTACATACATCCTTTAACAGCTGTAATAGTAGCTCTTTTAGGTGTTTTCATGTTGTATTATGCAATTAAACTTTATAAATCTGAAGAAAATACAGATGCTAGAAAGCTTATGTTATCTAGTGTATTATATATTACTATTGTTCAAATAGTTTACGTAATTGATAAATTTTTACACTAACCATATGATAAAAGAACAAACATTACAAGAAGAGTTAAGCGTAGCAAAGAAAAAATCTTTAAAACCGATGTTATGGGTTTCAATGATAAGTATGGTAATGTTTTTTGCTGGTTTAACAAGTGCCTATGTAATTAGTATGAACAGAGACGATTGGGTTACTTTCGATTTGCCCTTAGCGTTTTACACAAGTACCGCATTTATAGTAGCTAGTAGTATTACTCTTTTACTATCGCAAAAATTCTTAAAAGAAGATAAAAGACAACTTTCTTTAGTTTTAGTTGTACTAACCTTTGTATTAGGAGCTGGTTTTGTTTGGCAACAATATGTGGGCTTTAATCAACTTAAAAATGCAGGCTTATTTTTTACAGGACCAGAAAGTACAGTGTCTACATCGTTTATAATTGGCATTACTTTCATGCACGTTTTACACTTAATTGCTGGGTTAATAGTGCTATTTGTTGTTATTTATAATCATTTTAAATACAAATACAAATCAGACAATATGCTTGGTTTTGAACTCGGTGCAATCTTTTGGCATTTTGTAGATGTGCTATGGATTTATCTATTTTTCTTTTTCTATTTTATTAGGTGATGAAAAATAGTTATTTTTGACAAATAAATTAAGAAAATTAAATTAACAGAAATAAATATGGAAGCAAATATTGCTATACCTACTGACAGTAAAGAAACTTGGAGCGGTGGTGGCGTAAAGCCATTTGGAGCAAGTTATGGTAAAATGATGATGTGGTTTTTTATCGTTTCTGATGCATTAACCTTTTCTGGGTTTTTAGCAGCTTACGGTTTAACTCGTTTTAAGTTTATAGACTCTTGGCCAATTGCAGATGAAGTATTTACCCATTTTCCTGGGTTACATGGTGTGCATGCACCTATGTACTATGTGGCTTTAATGACCTTTATACTAATTATCTCTTCGGTAACAATGGTATTAGCAGTAGATGCAGGTCATCAAATGAAACAAAAAAAGGTGGCTTGGTATATGTTTGCAACCATCATTTTCGGGATTATATTTGTTGGATCTCAAGCATGGGAATGGAAAAACTTTATCAACGGTTCTTATGGAGCTGTTAAAACTACCGATGGTAAAATTTTACAATTTGTAAAAGACGGGCATCAAATTGCGTTGTCTGATTTTGTTGTAGAAGAAAGAGCAGACCACCGTGTACAACACACAAGAAAAAATGGTCTTTGGTTTGTAGAAGAACCTACTATAGCAACGTATTCTATTGCACAAATAAAAAACGCATACCAAGCTAATACAGACATTCAGATTAGGTCTGAATTGATTGATCCAGAAACAAAACAAAAAGTAATTCTTTCTAGAGAAGAAGGACTAGCACAACTAGCAAAAACAAAACTTGTTGTAGAAGGTGCTAACTTAAAAGTAAATGAATATGGAAATACCATATTTGCAGATTTCTTTTTCTTTATTACTGGTTTTCATGGGTTTCACGTAATTTCTGGTATTTTAATAAACATTATTATTTTCTTTAATGTTATTCTTGGTACTTATGAAAAAAGAGGCCATTATGAAATGGTAGAAAAAGTAGGATTATATTGGCACTTTGTCGATTTAGTTTGGGTATTTGTATTTACATTCTTCTACTTAGTATAATTTATAAAAGAAATTAAAATGGCACACGCACACGAATCAAGTAAAAAAAGAATTTGGATAGTTCTAATAATGTTAACATTAATAACTACCGTAGAGGTTGTATTAGGTATTATTAAACCCGCATCTTTGCACCTTACTAGTGTTTTAGGAACTAGCCCCTTAAACTGGATATTCATAATTCTAACACTTGTAAAAGCTTACTATATTACCTGGGCATTTATGCACATGGAAGGTGAAAAAAAATGGCTAAGACGTTCAGTTGTATGGACAGCGGTTTTTTTAATCTGCTATTTACTTACCCTAATATTAATAGAAGGTGACTACTTACACAGTACATTAGCACCACTAGTAAAATGGTAATCTATTAAAAAAAAGGTGGTTTAAAAACCACCTTTTTTTTGCAAAAATCATAAGATATAAACATTAATACAAATAATAGAAAATGAAACTTACTAAAAAAAGAGTTGTATTATTTTTACTGTTTATCTTTCCTTTAATCTGTTTTTTATTGTTATCTACAGGTAGTAACAACTTTACAAAGTTACCAATAGTAAACAAAAACATAAAAGACATCGCTATTTTAGATAGCACCAAAACTTTTAAAAACAATATTTCTATTGTTTGCTTCTTAGGAAATGAAATTTCTAAAAATAAAGGAGGTTTCTTTAATCTAAACGAAAAAATTTACAAGAAATTTATAGATTATAATAACTTTCAAATCATAGCTATTTACCCAGAAAATAAAGAAGAAGAAGTAGCACTATTAAAAAAAGAAATTAGCGCTTTTACCGATATGGTAAAATGGAATTTTGTAAAGGGTACTAAAAATAATATTACAGAACTTTATACAAGTTTTAAAATAAACGATACGCTAAACCAACTATACACTAACAATGCTTTTTTAATTGATAAAAATGCAGAAATTAGAGGAAGAGCAGATGATCTAGATAATGTAAACAGAAAAATAGTTGGTTATAACATGAATTCTGTGGCCGATCTTAATAAAATAATGAAAGACGATGTTTTGGTTTTGTATTATGAATATTATGCAGCTTTTAAGCAAAAAAACAAAAACAAGGCAGATAGAAAAGAAGTTGGTTTATGAGTAAAAAAAATTCTTACATAGGTATTTCTTTTATCATTCTTTTGTTTGGTATTTATGTGGTTAGAAACGTAGATAGAAGAATAAATGACAACGATCTTGTTCAAGGTGATCGTTTGAATAAAGTTACTTCTAAAAAAAGTACAAAAAACGACTTATACGCATTTAATAAAGTGCCCGACTTTGAGTTTATCAATCAAAATGGCGCTGTAATTAACAATGAAAGCTATAAAGGCAAAGTGTATGTTGTTGAATTCTTTTTTACGACATGCCCAACAATATGCCCGTTAATGAATGCTAAAATGTTATCTATTCAAAAAGAATTTAAAGGCAATGACTCTTTTGGTATCGCATCAATTTCTATAACTCCAGAAATTGATACACAAGAAGTGATGAAGTCTTATGCAGAAAACAATAATATAACTCATAACAATTGGCATTTGCTAACCGGTAAATCCGAAGAAATAGTATATGATTTATCAAACAACGGATTTAAACTTTTTGCAGGAAAAGGAGATGAACAGCATGCTGGCTTTGAGCATTCTGGCTTATTTGCATTAGTTGATAAAAAAGGAGTTATTAGATCTAGAAAAGATACTTATGGCAATCCGATCATGTATTACAGGGCTTTAAAAGAACAAACATTTCCAGATCAAATAGAAGAATTAAAAGAGGATATTAAAATTTTATTAGATGAGTAATTTAGCAAAAGAAAAAAAATATAAAAAAATAATTACAGCATTATCAGTTATCATTCCTTTAGCTGTTGCAGCTTTATTTGGTATCAACTTAAAAGAGCTAGGTTTTAATGTAGTACCGTTAACTTTTTTACCGCCTATTTATGCTACTATAAATGGACTAACTGCACTATTGTTAATTGGGGCAGTAATTGCTATTAAAAAAGGGAACAAAAAACTACATGAGCAATTAAACACTACAGCAATAGCTTGTTCTTTGGCCTTTTTAGTTATGTATATTGCTTACCATATGACATCTAACTCTACAGCTTTTGGTGGAGAAGGTATTATAAAGTATGTTTATTATACTATTCTATTTACTCATATAATTTTGTCTATTATAATAATTCCGTTGGTTCTTTTAACATATATGAGAGCTAAATTGGGCAATTTTGATCAGCATAAAAAAATAGCAAAAATTACTTTTCCTATTTGGTTATATGTTGCTGTTACTGGTGTAATTGTTTACGTAATGATTTCTCCGTACTATGCATAAAAGACTATTACTACTTACTTTTTTAATGCTAATTTCTATCTCAGAAAAAAGCTACAGTCAATGCGCAATGTGCAAGGCTGTTGTTGAAAATGGAGATTCATCTATGGCAGAGGGTATTAATGATGGTATTACATACTTAATGGTTTTCCCCTACTTATTAATTGGTTTTTTATTTTATATAATTTATCGATATAATAAAAAATCTAAAATTTAACATAACTATAAGACCTCTATCGTGTAACAAATTTTACATTTAGTCGTCGTATAAGAAGAGTTAAAATAATTACTACTTGTCTTTAATAGACATCTGTAATTTATATATCAACCAAAAAACAATATTTTGAAAACCAAAATCATATTATTTGCTGCTTTTTTTGCTGCTTTAAATACTTTTTCTCAGAAAAAATGGACACTAAGAGAGTGTGTAGATCAGGCATTAGAAAAAAATATTTCTATTCAACAAAATAAACTTAGTTTAGAATTGGCTAAAAAAGATGTTGCAATTGCAGAGGGTAACTTTTTACCAAACTTAAATGCATCTACAGGTGGTAATGTAAACTTTGGTTCTGGTTTTGATCCAGTATCGCAAAACAGGGTAACAACAAGTATTTTTGGAGGCTCTGTAGCTATAAGTGCTGGCTACATTGTATTTAATGGTTTTAGAAACACCAACACTTATAAGCAAGCAGAATTGGGCATAAAATCTAGTTTACTTGACTTACAAAAAATAGAAAATGATATTTCTCTTTTTGTAGTAAATGGCTATTTAAATGTACTTTTTGCTAAAGAAAATTTATCGGCAGTTAAAATTCAGTATGAAATAAGTAAAAAACAAATTGAAGCAGCAGATAGTAGATTTAAATCTGGTGTTATTGCTAAAGGAGAGCTTTTAAACACACAATCTACTGCAGCTACAAATTTGCAAAATGTAATTACACAAGAAAATGCATTAGACATCGCTCTTTTAAATTTAGCGCAATTGCTTCAAGTATCAGTAGAAAATTTTGATATTGCTCCGTTAGATGTTAAAAAGCCAACAACCAGTTTAATTTACGCAAACTCATCTAGTGTTTATGAAAAATCATTAGAAATAATGCCAGAAATAAACAGAGCAAAACTAGCGATAGAAAATGCAGATTTAGATATAAAAATTTCTGAGAGTTTCTATATGCCTTCAATTTCTGCCTCTGCTGGTTTGTCTACAAATTATGGTTACAACCTAAAATCTGGACCTGATACGCCATTTTTTAATCAATTAGATGATAACTTGGGTTATGGCGTTGGATTTAATATTAGCATCCCTATTTTTAACCGTTTTCAAACTAAAAACAATGTAGCCAAATCTAAAATCAACAAAAATATTTTTGAAACAAGATTAGAAAGCGAAAAACTAGCTTTAAAACAAACAATAGAGCAGGCTTTTTTAGATGTTAAAACAGCATTAAAAACATATGAAGCTGCAGAAATATCTTTACAAGCACAGCAAGAAGCTTTTAAAAACGCACAAGAAAGATATAATTTTGGTGCTGTTACCCTATTTGATTTTGATCAAGTAAGAACCAGATTGGTAAACGCACAAGCAACAATGATTCGCTCTAAATACGATGCTATTTTTAAAACAAAAGTATTGCAATTTTATACCGGCGAACTAGTTTTAGAATAGACTAATTAAAAAAATTAAAGTACAAACCTCACTGATTTTATTTCAGTGAGGTTTTCTTTTTTTGAAATACTATCTTTGTAAAAAAAATAAATTGGCAATTATAATAAATATAGAAACAGCAACTAAAAACTGTTCGGTTAGTATTGCAAAAGAAGGGATTGTTTTAGCCGCAAAAGAATTAAATAACGGCAATTACTCGCACGCAGAAGTATTGCATCCTTTTATTTTAGAAGTATTAAAAGAGGCAAACATAAATACCAATCAAATAGATGCTGTAGCAATTAGTAAAGGCCCTGGTTCTTACACCGGTTTAAGAATAGGCGTATCTGCAGCAAAAGGACTTTGTTTTGCGCTTAATAAGCCGTTAATTTCTATACATACACTACATTCTTTAGCACAAAGTGTAAGTATAAAAGAAGGCATAATAATACCTCTATTAGATGCAAGAAGAATGGAAGTTTATGCATCGGTATACAATGCCAAGTATCAACAAATTAGAGACATAAAAGCAGAAATAATCTCCGAAAATTCTTTTAGTGAGTATTTAGAGAATTCGCAAGTATATTTTTTAGGTGATGGTGCTCACAAATGCAAACAAACAATTTTACACAAGAATGCTAATTTTATAGATGATAAATTTCCATCAGCAATAGAAATGGCAAAATTGTCTTTTGATAAATACAAAAAAAACGACATCGAAGATGTCGCTTATTTTGAACCTTTTTACTTGAAAGATTTTGTTGTAATTCCTGAAAAAAAGAAAAAACCTACTTTTTAACGTTTACTTGATGTGGATAAGGTATTTCTATACCTGCCTTATCTAACGCTAATTTTATATTTTCTGTAATTTCAAAATACACATCCCAATAATCGACGGTATTACACCATGGTCTTACTGCAAAATTAACAGAACTGTCTGCTAATTCTAATACAGAAACAGTTGGTGAAGGAGTTTTTAAAACTTTTGTATGTGCTGTTAAAACAGCTGTAATTACCTCTTTTGTCTGCTTAATATCTGCATCGTAAGAAACGCCAATTACCAAATCTACTCTTCTAGTGCCTTCTGTAGAAAAATTTATAATTGTTCCGTTAGAAAGGGTACCGTTTGGTATAATAATTTCTCTATTTGAAAGACCTGTTAACTTAGTTGTAAAAATTTCTATTTCTTTTACAACACCTGTTTCTCCTTGAGCTTCAATTAAATCTCCAATTTTAAAAGGCTTAAAAAGCATGATTAAAACGCCTCCTGCAAAATTTCCTAAAGAACCTTGTAATGCCAAACCTACAGCCAAACCTGCAGCTGCAATAATAGCAGCAAAAGAAGCAGTTTCTATCCCTAACTTTGCAATAACAGTAATTAGTAATAATACTTTTAAAGCAACCCCTACTAAGTTTCCTAGAAAATTCTGAAGTGTAACATCTACACCTCTAGTTTTCATTAATTTCTTGCTACTATTAACAACTATTTTAATTACAAAAAGCCCAATAATTAAAATAGCAAGTGCAACTATAATTTTAGGAGTAAATTCTACAATTAAGTTTTTTAAATTTTCAATATACTTTTCCATATTTTTTATTTTGATTTTTAGCAAAAGTAAAAATTCTTTGATGAAAACAAATTAGAAAACTCCCTTATTCTAAAAAGACTATTGTAAAATAAGTTGTGTATCAATCAAAAAAAAACGTTTAAAGTTTTAACCTTAAACGTTTTTTATAAATTAAATAATTTCTTTTACTCTACAATTAATGTAAAAGGAATACTATATTTTACACCTACTGGCTTACCTCTTTGTCTACCTGGCGTCATTTTAGGTAATTGTTTCATTACTTTAATAACTTCACTCTTAATTTTTGGGTGAGGTGCACGTGCATTTACATTTACAATGTTTCCGCTTTTATCAATTTTAAAACCGATAAATACTCTTTTTCTTCCTGCAGATAATCCTAACTCGTTAGGTAAATCAGCATCAAATTTTCTTGAAAAGTGCTTTTGAACCATTTTACTAAAACAAGCTTTTAACTCATTTTTGTTTCCTTTACAACCAGGAAAAACAGGCACATCTTCAATAATCATAAAACTTACATCTTCTACAACCTCTTCTGCTTCTTCTACTTCAACAATTTCTTCTACTTCAATAGCTTCAGTTTCATCTGTTTCTGTAGATTCTATAACAGTTTCTTCTACTTCTTTCTCATCTTCTACGATTTCAATTTTTTCTGGTGCTGGTGGTGGTGGTGTTTTTGGCTGTACCGGCTCAATTCTTTCAGTAATTGGAATATCTTCTTCCATTTCTGCGTTCATATTTACAGTACCTAAATCACCAATATTTCTATCGTAAGTCTTCTTTTCTATAGCGGCATATGTTACAAAAAGGGCTAAAACTAAACCTATTTGCATAAATATTTTACTGTAGTTTTCTAAGTTAGACTTTGGGTTTTTCTTAATTTCCATTATATAAGAGTTTTTAATAGTTCGCTAATTTAAATAAATTATTGGTTTATTTACAATTCTTAGTCTTATTTAATGTCTATTTTTTTAAAAAAATAGTTAAATATTATCAATCCTAAGAATACACCAATTGTATTTGCAATTACGTCTTTATAATCTGCTGTTCTATAACTGGTAATTGCTTGTTGTAACAACTCAATAATAATGCCAAATAAAATACAGCAAAAAACAATAATGTATTTTAGGTTTGGCTTCTTATAAAAAGATAATAACCAGCATATTGTAATTGTAAAGTAAGAAATAAAATGGTACACCTTATCTATATGACCAATTTTTACACTTACTTTAGTAATTTTTATCAAACTTAAATAAGCTACTGCTAGCGTAACAAAAAAAGCTATAACGATAAAATTACCCTTCAATAAGCGTTTTATACGATGCTGCATCTAATAGGTTTGCTATTTGAGAACTGTCTGAAAGTTCTAACTTAATCATCCAACCTTTTCCATAAGGGTCTGTATTTACTAATTCTGGGTCTTCTTCTAATTCTTCATTAAAAGCAACAACTTCTCCTGTTAAAGGCATAAATAAATCAGAAACTGTCTTCACTGCTTCTACAGAGCCAAACACTTCTCCTTCTTCTACGGTATCATCTAAAGTATCTACATCTACATAAACAATGTCACCTAATTCTCCTTGCGCAAAATCTGTAATTCCAACAGTTGCTATATTTCCTTCAATTTTAATCCACTCGTGGTCTTTAGTGTATTTTAATTCTACTGGTAAATTCATTTTTATAAGTTTATAAGTTAGTTTCCTCCTAAGTTGTAAATAATATTAAATCCGCCATTAATTGCCTGTCTAGGAAATGTGGTAGAAATAGCATATTTAGATGTTTGATGATTATAATAAAAAGAAGCAGTTAAACTACTACTTAATCTATAATCGGCTGTAAATTTAATAGAAAAAAGTTTTTGACCACCACTTATTTGATCATTATCTTCATCTACGGCTCTTATTTGTGTTAAATTGTCTCTTAAAGACACATCTGCTCGTATATTAACATCGCCTTTTAGCGTTTGCTTTTTACCTGTAAAACGGGTGTTAAACTTTACATCTTTAATAACATACCCCATACCAAGTATGTATTCTGTACCTTTAATATCGGTTAATGTGCTATTATTAAAGTTCATGGTTAAGGTTCTATCACTTTTTACTTCTCCTCGTAAAGAAAAAGAGTTTCTCATTTTCATATCTAACTTTATTAATGGAGAAAACTCATCAACCAAAGTTACTGCAGATACTAATAATGAAGGCTCATAATTGTCGGCAACATTTCTATTTGCAAACGGATTGCTGCTATCAAACTGCAAGTTATTGGTGTAACTAGATACTGTGTAAGAAGATCTATATCCGTGAGAAATAACAAAATTGCTAAAGTGTTTCTTAAAAAATTTCTTTTTCATTAAACCGTTGTAACGAAGTGTCCAATTAGGAATAGGTACATTTCTAAACAAACCTGTATTTACTTTCTCTGGATTTAAACCTGAATAAGCTGCCATAAATGCCGGCAATAATACTTGCTGACTATTTGCACCAAAACCATCTGCAGGAACACCATTTTCTCTTGCTAATCTATTGGAAATTTGACTTCTGTAATCTCTTAAATTTTGAAACAACACATCAGAATCTTTAAATACAGTAGATAACATAGAATAACTAGTGCTAAAGTTTCCGTTTTCGAAAAACGGAGTTTCTTCAAAAGTAGTTCGACCGTTTACTAAATCTAATTGCTGAGATAAATCTCTGGTTTGAATTTTATTTCCTCTAACATCAATATTTAAATCTTTTACAGGTTTTACAGTAAAAGTGTAATCTAATTTATTATAGTGGGTTTTACTAAAAGTTTTACTGTAATACTCATCTGTTGCACCTCTGGTAACAAACCAACCATTTTCTAATGCTTTATTTCTAATATCTACTTGACTACCAAATGCAAAAGAAGTAGGCGCACCACCTAAAAAGCCAATGTCTTGATTGTACCCAGGTAACAATTGCCCATTATTTTCAGAATAACTAAGCTTACCTTGTTTTACAGATGTTAAAACATCATAAACACCTTTTAATATCTTTTTTGATAATGGAGCGGTTTTCTTTAAGGTAACATTTTTTGGCATCCTTGGTAAACTAGGTTCTTTTTTACCTTTTAAACTTTTACGCTTGCTTTTGGTTAGTAGTAGTTTCTCGAAACCTAAGGTTTTGTAAAAATTTTCAAAATTTAACGTAGTATTAAGGTTATGGGTATTTGCATTCTGAATTACATTACCAATTAAATCTACCGAAGACACATCTACTCCGTTTACATTTATCGTATTTTGAGGTGCCGCTTGCCAATCAAAATCTGCTGTATAAGCATAATCTGCTTTTATAAACTTTAAGAAAGGTATTTTATCTATCGGTAAATTATACGTTGCGTTTAACTTTTGATGATAATGGTTTGCCCTACCGGTATTAAAAAAGTCATCAAAAACTTGTATATCTTCTGTACTATTAAACGTATCATAAATATAACTATTGGTAGCGTTAAAGTTTAACTGTAACGATTTTGTTAAATCGAAACCTATCGTATAATCCCAATCAAACAAAAATCTTCGTTGTTTTAATTCTGGTTGTGGCGCTAAACCTGCAACTAGATTTCGAGATTGTTGCTCGTTGTAATTTCTAAGTATGGTAGAATTAACAGCCAATGTTTTTGGTATCGGATTAAAATTGATGTCTTTTATTAGTTTCCAGTACTTGTGCTTTAAAATAGAATCGCTTTTAAAAGGAACAATTGGCTTAGAATCGAAACTAAAGTTATACGAAGCACTTGCTTTTACGCTTTCGTTAATTCTTTTCTTAATGTTATAATTTCTTTGAAACTCTTTGTTATGCGCATAAGAAACCGCAAGGTTTTCTACATCATAAAAAGCAGGTTTTTTAGTAGAATTAGGGTTTCTGTTCTTTTTAACATTGATAAAACTAATGCTGGTTCTTTTGGTATAATCTCTAGAAAACTCGCTATTTTCATTAACACCCAAAGCATCTTCTAACTTAACATCTTGGTACTGCGGATCGAACTTAGGGTCTATAAATTTTTCGCCAATGCTATAGCTCATTGGCAATTGAATGCCCCATTTTTTTGGTGTAAATACTTTGCCTAAATTAATCGTAGTAGCAACATCGTACTGTTTTGTTTCATCTAAACTACGTTGGTTTACTCTCTGTTCTACATTACCAAAACCTATTGTAGACATACTACCTGCCAAAGATACATTAGCTACATCTGCAAAATTTGCATCGGCATTTACAACTGCCGCCCAACCGCCTTTGTTATCAAAACCTGCAGCACGTAATTCATTAAACCAAACCTCTCCACTAATAGGTGCGGTGGTATTATTTTTTAATCCTAAAACAATAGTTTGTAATTGTGCCAATGTAGGGTTACCCTTTACAGAAATTTTATAAGGTATATCTCCATTTTGTTTGGTAGATGTAAACAATTCTGTAATGGCAAAATTTTGAGAATCTCGCTCTAACTTTACCAAGCCAAAGTTTTCTAAAAAAGCATTTAAGTTGTTTGCTTCTGGCCAAATATCAATCGCAGAAGTACCGTTTGTAGATACCTTTAATGGCAATTCTATTTGATAATAATTGTCATCTAAATCTGTACCTAACCTAATTACTGCTGCAAAATCATCATCATTAATAGCTAATGCTCCTTCATTTTTTTGAAGATGCATAAACATTTTTAAATTTTTAAAACGCCTTAAATCAATGCTAATATTTTTATAAATAGCCCTAGTTTTTAAAGGAGCTAAATTGTTTACTTTTAAGGTAACAGATTGTTCGTTTTGTAATTGAACAGTGGTAGTACCTTGCAATCTTTCTCTTTCTATACCTGGTGGTTGTATGTAACTACCCTCGTTTTGTTCGATACTTACTACACCTACTTCAAAATCTTTTAACTCGGTTTCGTCTAAATCTATAGGTGTGGTAATAGTTTCATCTAATGTTCTTAAATAGCGTCTCCAATCTCCACGAACTAAATCTATTTCACCAAAACGAAGTACAACAGGCATCTTAAAATTGGTTAAAAACATTCTCATAAAACGAATGCTATTAAAATCTGAAATACCATTTATTGGAGTACCACTTCTAACTGGTACTCTAAATTGATACCAAGTGGTGGTTTGATTGTTACCATTTTCTAAACGTACATCTGTGGTTTTTTTATCTACAATAAAATTTTGGCCTACCTGTAAGTTGTTTTTGTCTAAAGAAATTTTATACTCATAATAGCTTTCTACAGTATTCATTGTCTGATCTCTATTAATATCTTCTACATCTGGGTAAGTGGTAGATGAATTAGGATAAGAGGCCGGAGATTGATTTAGAGTTGGCGAGTTGCCTTCGGTATTATTATAATCTTTATATCTTGTTAGAATAGAAGCATCTCTATTATCTAGTTCGGCGCCTCTAAAAAATTGAAAATTATCTGATGCAGGATCTTCAGGATTTAACTTACTTACATTTAATGATGGATAATTGGTCGAGTAAAAAGCCAATTCGTCTTCATTTTTTAAACCATCTAAACCAAGATCTTGATTGGCTCTTGCATCATCTTGCTCGTTAAAAGCATAAATAATTGATGGGTTTGAAGGTACTTTACCCCAACTTGTAGCATCTGTTTGTAAACTACTACCGTCTGCTGGCAAGCCGTTTTCAAACATTTTTCTACTATCTTTTAAAATATCTTCTGAAACGTTTCCTAGGTTAATGTATAAATCTCCCACTTGATTTACAACACTCATCGGATTTAATTCTGCAGGCAACCCTTCTTCTGTGGTAATTGAGTAATTTTCGTATGGATCCATAATCCAAAACTGAAGATACTCTACATTTGCCTGATCGAAATTGTTGGTTGTTAAAGCTCTCATGATACCTGCCCAACGATTCTGAGGGTCTAAAAAAGTACCATTTGTAGCTACATTATTACCTGTATCTAAATTATAAGAACCTCTTTCTGAAGGAAAATAAGCTAAATCTAAGGTTCTAACCAAAGAGTTTTGAGTAACATCTAACTGAACATTCGGAAATAGTTCTGTATAATTAACTTGCCTTGTTTCTGCTCTAGAAAGTTGATCCGCATCAATATTAGAAGGTGTATCGCCAGCACCATAAAAAATTTGATCAATATTATACCAAGCCAACTTGGCTCTTTTATAGTTATAAGTTAAGTCGTCTTGTGCACCATTAAATCCATTAAAATACCTAGGTGTACTTGCTTCGTACCAATCTAATGGCGATAAAATACTAATTGGTATTTGAGAGGCTTCAAAATCATCTATATAAGTAGTTGCAGCTCCGGTTACATCTATTCCGCTTGGTGTACCTGGTAATAAATACGCCATATCTGCTCTTACCGATAAATTAGAAGGCACATCTGTATCTACAAAAGGCAATTTATTGGCAAGTTTTGTAAAATAAGGTACTTCTGTGGCATAGTCTAAATTTACCCCAAACATCGTATTGTTTATCGGGTCTGATCCAAAATTTACTTTAGGTGTTATTGGGCGTTCGTTTACATTTAAAATGGTAGCGCCAAGTGTAAATTTATCAGAAAAAGTATGCTCTACATCAACACCCATAAAGGTTTTTCTTTGTTGATTAAAAATAGCATTGTTTTCTGTTGACACGTTTATTGGCGATCCGGATGCCTGTAAACCAGGATCTATAATTTGCACTCGTCCTAATTGATAATCAACTACATAATCTACCCCTTCTACCAATTGCCTTCCGCCAGTTGTTACTTTTACAGAACCTCTAGGCACGTTGAAAGCGCCTATTGAAATTCCTCCAGAATTTTCTGACTTAAAATACCCTTTTAAAAGGTATTTATCTTTATTCTGAAAGTTGTTTTTGATGTTAATCTTTGTATTTAAATACAGTTCTTTAAACAAAAAAGCAGCATCTAAAGTTTCATCTAAACCAATATCGTTGGTGTTTTGTGCAACTAAATCATTACCAAAAGGCTCTGGCTCCGGAAAAAATATAAATCCGTTTTCAGAGTTTACAGTAATTCCTTCTACATAATCAAAAAAACCATCAGAAGCTCTAAACTGACTTTGGTCTAACTGATCTAGCTTTAAAACCTGTATCAATGGTAAATTAGAAATACCCGCAGTAGTAGCATTTTGAAGTACATTAGAAGGAATCCCCGTTTGATCATCTCTGTATTGAATTTCGAATCGAAAACCGTCTTGGGTCAACGGATAAGCACCTAATGCATACACGTTTTTCATCATCAAACGCCAAGTAGGAAAAGAAGTCTCTATGGTTTGCCCATTTACAATTTTATCTCTCTTTGTTGTTAAAATTTCGCTACGTAATAACTTTACAGCCAACACTTCTGGCGATTGAATACCATCATTAGAAAATTCTCCTACCTTAAATGAAGTTTCTGTGCTACCACTTACACCACCAGCCACTGTGTATTCATAAGAAACCGCTAAAACTTCGCCATCATTTAATCTTCTATTTAAAGAAATAAAACCTAACTGACTGTTTAATTTAAACTCATTCGGCTCTAATTTTCTGGCATTTTCTAGCACCGAATAATCAGTACCTTCGTTCATGTTACCATTTCCAAAAGTTCGTAAAGTACTATTTATAGTAGCAATACTTCTAAGACCACTGTTGGGTGTTAATAAACTAGCAATATTATTAGATTTATTTGTAGGTATCTTTCCGCCAGAAGTAAATGGTGGGTTTGTCGGTTGTACGTCTCCAGTTTGGTTCACTAAAACATCTGCATCAGACTCACCAATATCTGCCAAGGCAACTATGCTTCTAAAATCTTCGGTGCTAGAATTTCTATTAGTAATCCAAACTTCTATCCTTGTTACGTTAACCTGACTGTTAATTAACGGGTAATTTTTAAGTGAATTTGCATAATTATCAACAAAATACTGTCCTAAAAAAAAGTGTCTGTCGTTATCATAATCAGTGGCTCTTAATTCAAATTCTTGAATAGATGCGCCGCCTTCTGCAACGACTGTTTTACTTTCTGAGTTTTGCTGAGAAAAAACAGCAGTTACCCTTGTATTACCAAACTGAAGGTCTGTTTTTAAACCAAATAAACTTTGCGCACCGTTAATTAAAGAGTTTTTAATTGGCATGGCAATATTACCCGCCTCGATACCTTGTATAATTCCATCTTCGCCATATTTAATATCCGACAAAGAAGGTGGTATAAATTCTACTCTTACTAAATTCTGAAAATCGAAAGTAGATTGGGTATCATAATTTGCAGTAAATTTTAATCGGTTACCTACTTTTGCTTGTATACTTGCATTTATTTGCTGATCAAAATCAAACGTAAAACTACTTCTATTTTCTTCGGATAATTGTGGGTTTTCTGTATTCTGATAAATAAAACCCAGCTTTAAGTTTAAATTTCCGGTTGGTGTAACCTCAACCGTATTTCCGCCAAAAATTGTTTCAAAAAATTTAGAATTTACATAATAAGTTGGCAGTAAGTTTTTTTGTGTTTCTTTAGATCCTTTCTTTTTACTATTTGTTGCGCTTACCTTTTCTTTAAAGTACTGCAACATATCTCTCTTTAATCGATAATTAGCATACTCTTTTGGGGTAAGAAAAACAGGTGTTCTTGTTTCATAATCACCAATTTTTTCTATAATTACGTACTTGTTTAATTCTTTGTCAAAAACAATTTCTTTTTCAGCCAAATAATCTAAAAACAAACCACCTGTTTGTTCTTTTTTAAAATTATACCTTAAGCTATCATTTTTTACAAGGCTAGAGTCTTGCTTTTGTTCTGTTTGTGCGTAAGCAATATTGTTTGCTAAAAAAACAAAGGCAATAATTAAAAATACGTGTTTTAGAAAAGTAGTCAATTTATTATAAATTCTTTAAAGCTAATTTTATTAAGTTCTCTACAGTAGCATCGGGATTTTCTTTTAAAATTGAAGCAACCACTTTTTCTGATTGTTTCTTATGAAAACCTAAAACTTCTAAAGCAGATAACGCTTCTTCTTTGTTTGTATTGTTATTAGAGATAGAAACTTCATCTAATTCGAAGGTTTTTAGTATTTTATCTTTTAAATCTACAATAACTCTTTGGGCTGTTTTAGCCCCAATACCTTTTACAGACTGAATTAAAGCTACATTTTCTGACGCTATTGCTTGCTGTATTTCTTCGGATGTCATAGAAGACAACATCGTTCTGGCGATGCTTGGCCCCACACCAGAAACAGAGATTAAGAACTTAAAAACGGCTCTTTCTGTTTTTGATATAAAACCAAATAACGTGTGTGCATCTTCTCTAATAGACAAATGCGTGTACAAAACAACCGCTTCTCCTTCTGGTAAGCTAGAAAATGTATTTAATGATATGTGTAACAAATACCCTACGCCATTACAATCTACAACAACTTCTGTCGGATTTTTTTCTACTAGTCTTCCTCTAATTTGTGTAATCATCGCTTTTTTTAAGGTCGCTATTATTTGTTTCTTTTCTCTTTTTCTTGTGCATCTACAGCAGCTAAAGCAGCCATATTTACCATTTCATCTACACTTGCACCTAATTGTAAAATATGCACTGGTTTGCTTAAACCTAAAATTACAGGGCCTATAGATTCTGCCTTATTTACTTCCTTTAAAAGTTTATATGTAATGTTTGCCGACTCTAAGTTCGGGAAAATTAACACATTTACTTTTTTACCATTTAATTTAGAAAAAGGAAACTCTTTTGCTAGCATTTCTGGATTTAGTGCAAAATCTGCTTGTAACTCTCCGTCTACTATTGTTTCCGGAAAATGACGATGCAAATAAGAAACTGCTTCATTAATTTTCTTAGAAGTTTCTGAACTCGATGCCCCAAAATTAGAAAAAGAGAGCATTGCCATATTTGGTTTCATCCCAAACATTTTTGCAAAGTTGCCCGTCATTTGTGCAATTTTAACTAGGTCTTTTGCTGTAGGGTTTATATTGATTGTAGTATCTGCTAAAAACAAAGGACCTTGCTTGGTAAGCATTAAATTACTCGCAGCTATTCTTGTAATTCCTTTGTCTTTTTCAATAAGTTCTAAAATTGGCTTTAATACGGTAGGATAAGGTCTAGAATATCCTGTAACTAAAGCATCTGCTTCTCCTTCATTAACCATCATCGCTGCAAAGTAATTACGCTCTCGCATTAATTTTTTTGCCTCTGTAAAGGTACGTCCTTTACGTTGTCTATTTTTCCAGTAAGCTTGTCCAAATCGCTCTCTTCTCTCCGATTCTTCATCTGTTTTTGGATCTATAATAGGCACATCTGCTGTAAAACCTATTTCTTCCATCAAGTCTAAAATAACGTCTTTTCTACCCAATAAAATAGGGTTTCCAATTTTTTCATCATAAACTCTTTGTGCCGCTTTTAAAACATCTAAATGGTCTGCCTCTGCAAAAACAATACTTTTTTTATTACTCTTTGCTCTGTTATGTAACAGTCTTATTTCTTTATTACCAGAACCAGAACGCTCCATTAAAGCTTCTCTATATTTTTCCCAATCTTCAATTGGCTCTAAAGCTACACCAGAATCCATTGCTGCTTTTGCAATTGCTGGTGGTATTTCGTAAATTAATCTTGGATCGAATGGTTTTGGAATAATGTATTCTTTACCGTACGTTAAGCTAACCTCATCGTACACAATATTTACTTGTTCTGGTACCGATTTTTTTGCTAAATCTGCCAAGGCATGTACCGCTGCCATTTTCATCTCTTCGTTAATTTTAGTAGCTCTTACATCTAGAGCGCCTCTAAAAATAAACGGAAAACCTAGTACATTATTTACTTGATTAGGATGATCAGATCTACCTGTTGCCATAATAATATCGTCTCTGGTAGCAACAGCAATATCATATTCTATTTCTGGCTCTGGATTTGCCATAGCAAACACAATTGGGTTTTTTGCCATTGATAAAAGCATCTCTGGCGAAACTATATTTCCTTTAGACAAGCCTATAAAAACATCTGCATGATGCATTGCTTCTTCTAAAGTTTGTAAATCTCTGTCGGTAGCAAATTCTGCTTTCTGAGAAGTAAGATTCTCTCTATCTTTTCTGATAACACCCTTACTATCACACATAATTACGTTCTCTCTTTTTACCCCTAATTTTAAATATAGCCGAGTACAAGAAATAGCCGCAGCACCTGCTCCGTTTACTACAATTTTAATTTTACGAATGTCTTTTTCGGTAATATCTACAGCATTTTTTAAGGCAGCTGCAGAAATAATTGCAGTTCCATGCTGGTCATCATGCATGACCGGTATATCTAATTCTTCTTTTAAACGTCTTTCTATTTCAAAAGCTTCTGGCGCTTTAATATCTTCTAAATTAATACCTCCAAAAGTAGGTGCTATTGCTTTTACAGTGCTTATAAAATGCTCTACATTCTTAGAGTCTACTTCAATATCAAAAACATCAATATCTGCAAATATCTTAAAAAGCAATCCTTTACCTTCCATTACCGGTTTAGATGCATCTGGGCCAATATCTCCCAAGCCTAAAACCGCAGAACCATCTGTAATTACAGCAACTAAATTTCCTTTGGCAGTATACTTATATGCGTTATTTTTATCTTTTGCAATTTCTAAACAAGGCTCTGCCACACCTGGTGAATATGCTAAGGCTAAATCGTGTTGTGTAGCATACTTTTTAGTAGGCACAACTTCTATTTTTCCTGGCTTTGGTTTTGCGTGGTAAAGTAAAGCTTCATGTCTTTTTCTAGAATCGCTCATATATTTTTTGTTTACTTATTTTTGACTTACAAATATATGATTTTCAACGGAAGAGAAAATTAAATAGTAAAAGAATATAAATTCAGAAAAAAGACGTTAAAATTCACATTCTTTAAAGCATGCTTTAATATTTGAAAACGATTGCCTTCAGCAATAAAAATCTTAATAAACATATCTTTTTTTGATGGTTTAACATTGTTTTTATCGCTATTTATAACAGAAAGTTTATGTTTGTAATAAAAAAAGATGAATAAGTTTTCTTTCCTTTTATTGCTATTAATCACTTCTAGTGCTTTTGCACAAATACAAGGGACCATTACAGATAAAAACAACAATCCTTTATCATTTGTTAGTGTTTATCTTAACAAAACAGTTACAGGTACAACCTCTAACGATAATGGAGAATATATTTTAGACATCACTAAAAAAGGAAGGTATACGGTGGTATTTCAATTTATAGGCTTTACCACTGTAAAAAAAGAGGTAAATATTACTTCTTTTCCTTTTAATTTAAATATCGAACTAGAAGAAGAACAGGTTGTTTTAAACGAAATTTATATTTCTACCAAAGACAACCCTGCAAATGCAATTATTAGAAAAGTTATTGCTAACAAAGAAAAAAACACCGACAAAAACGCAGTCTACACCGCCGATTTCTATTCAAGAGGATTGTATAAAATAAAAGATGCTCCTGAAAAATTTTTAGGACAAACAATGGGCGATTTTGGTGGCGGATTAGATTCTACCAGAAGTGGTATTATTTACCTTTCTGAAACAGTCTCTAAAATTAAATTTCAAAAAAAACCGAGTCGATTTAAAGAAACTATTATTGCATCAAAAGTAAGTGGTACAGATAACGGTATTAGTTTTAACAGAGCAGAAGATGCAAACATTAATTTTTACAGCAACAATGTTGAGTTTGGTAATAATTTAATATCCCCAATTGCTAACAATGCATTTAGCTATTACAAGTATAAGCTAGAGGGTTCTTTTTATGACAAAAACGGCAAACTAATCAATAAAATAAAACTGCTACCAAAACGAAAAAACGATAATGTTTTTAATGGTGCTATTTATATTGCAGAAGATGATTGGGCTCTTTATGGTGTTGATGTTTCGGTTACTGGCGCACAAATAAATGTACCAGTTGTAGATCTGCTTCTATTAAAGCAAAACTACAATTACGCTTCACAGAATGATGCTTGGGTATTGATTGGGCAAAGCATAGATTTTAAAGTAAATGTTTTGGGTTTTAAGGTAGACGGACGATTCTCTGCAGCGTACTCTAACTATAATTTTTCTCCTACCTTTTTAAAAAATACCTTTACAAATGAAGTATTAACTTTCGAAAAACAAGCGACCGAGAAAGACAGTACCTATTGGAACAATTTAAGACCCGTACCACTTACCAAAGAAGAATTAAAAGACTACAAAGTTAAAGATAGTTTAAAAAGCATACGTGCCTCAAAAAAATACCTAGACTCTGTAAACAGAAAGCAAAATAAATTTAACATATTAAGTCCTTTGATGGGGTATACGTATCGAAATTCTTACGAAAAATGGTCTGCCTCTTACAATGGTTTTTTAAGTGATTTTGGATTTAATACCGTACAAGGATTTACAACCTCTACAGGTTTTAACTACTTTAAAAGAGTAAATGAAAACGGCAAATGGTTTTCTACAGGCGCCAAATTAGACTATGGCTTTTCTGAAAAAAAAATAAGACCTACTGTCTTTTTTACAAAAAAATGGAACTCGTTATCGAAACCTACTCTAGCCATAAAAGCAGGTATTACAACGGCACAATTTAACCCAAGAAACCCAATTTCTAGAAAAGACAATACTATAAGATCTCTATTATTACGAGATAATTATTTAAAAATATACGAAAAAGAATTTGCTAAAATTAGCTATTCAGAAGAGGTTACAAACGGCATTTACCTTTCTACCTCGTTAGAGTACGCCAACAGAAAACCACTTTTTAACACCAGTAATTATTCTTTTGCCAAACAAAGTACCAATGCGCCATACACTTCTAACAATCCGTTAGATGAAACAAATTATACAGATGCTGCTTTTACATCTCATAAAATTGCTTCATTAAATATTGGTGCAGAGTTTGTTTTTGGTCAAAAGTACTTGTCATATCCGAATAGAAAAGTTCGTGTAGACAACAACAAGTACCCAACATTAGATGTAAATTATAGAAAAAATTTTGGCGCAGAAAACAACGCATTAAATTCAGACCTTATTACCACCAATTTAAGACAATATATAAGTGCTGGTAATTACGGAAACTTAACCTATCATCTTAGAGCTGGCTTGTTTCTTAAAAAGAAAGACATTGCTTTTATGGATTACCTTCAACCCAACGGCAATCAATTAACATTTGTAACAGACAATCAATTAAACAGTTTTGGCTTGCTTAACTATTATCAATTTTACACCAATGATAAATATTTAGAAGCACATGTAGAGCATAGTTTTAAAGGAGCTATTTTAGGCAAAATACCGTTGCTAAACAAACTAAGTCTTCATTTGGTTGGTGGTGCTAAAACACTATTAATGGCAGACCAAAAACCATATACAGAATACTCGATAGGGATTGATAACATTGGTTTTGATAAATGGCGTTTTTTAAGAATAGACTTTGTTCAATCTAATTATAATGGCATTACAAATAATGGTTTCCTATTTCGATTAAATATTTTTTAATATGACTATTCAACTTCTTTTTTTCGGAATTACAACAGATTTAGTAGGCAACTCTTCAGCTACATTTACACTACCAGAAGCATGCTCTGTCGCCCTTTTTAAAGTGTTGCTAATTGAAAAATATCCACAGTTACAAAACAACAGCTCTTTTGCAATAGCCGTAAATGAAAGCTACGCAACAGAAAACGAAGTAATAAAAGAGGGAGATATTGTTGCAATTATACCACCAGTTAGCGGAGGATAATTTAGCCTTGTAAATATTTTTTATCAACATAAAAAGTACCAAAAGGAAGTATTGATGCTAACAAAACAATGCAAAAGTCTTTAAGACTCCATTTCATTTCTTTTTTAATTAAAAAAGCTATAATTATATAAAGCATAAAAAGGATTCCATGAGGCATCCCTAACATTTTTACATAACTAGCATCTGCACTAAAATACTTAATGGGTACTGCTACAAAGAGTAGTAATAGGTAAGAAACTCCTTCAAAAAAACTAACAATTCTAAAAATGTCTTTCATAACTTATCTTATTTACCAGTAGTAATGTTTGCAATACAAAAATACAAATTTGTTTTCCTATTTTTGCCTAATAAGCAACTAGATTTACAAACACTTAATGAGCAATATTTCTATTAAAATTACTTCGGATAAATTAGATTTACAAACATGCTACCAGTTTGTTGAAGATGCTTCTTGTGGCGGAATTGCTGCTTTCATTGGTACCGTTAGAAACGATACTGATGGTAAAGAAGTAACTAAGTTAGATTTTTCTACCTATAAACCCATGGCAATTAAAGAGATAGAAAAAATTGCAAGAAAAGCGTTATCTGATTTTGATATAAAAAAAATTGCCATTCACCATGCCGAAGGTCTTTTAAAAATAAGCGATATTCCTGTTATTATAACCGTTTCATCTAAACATAGAAAAGCAGCGTTTAGTGCTTGTCAGTTTGCGATTGACACTTTAAAAGAAACCGTACCTATCTGGAAAAAGGAATATTTTTCTGACGGAGAAGTATGGGTAAATGCACACCCATAAAAACAATTATTTTGCAGAACGACTTTGCAACAGTAAGTAATATTGCAACCCAAATAAAACAGCACCAGACAATAAATGTACTGCTTGTGTTCCTATAGGAAAAGATGCATAATACATTAAAATACCTGTAATGGTTTCTAAAAAGAGTAAAAGTAAAATCCAATTAACAAGTTTATAGCCTAGGTTTTTTATTTGATTTAAATAAAACAGGCCAAAGTTCACTAAAACTATCAAAATAGTAAAAGAACGATGAAAATAGAACTTAAAACTTGGGTTAAGTAAGCTGTATTGTTTGTTTTCGAAACCAAATAACTTTACTTGCTCGTCTATAAATTGTCTTACCTGCGTTCCCATTGCTACCTGAATTAAAGAAAATAAGACAGAAACAATTAATAATTTAGAGAAAAGAGCATTGTACTTATAAACCTTCTTTTTTGTAAATGTTATAAATTGTAAACGTAATAATAACCCAATGATAATTAGACCTACAACCATATGAATGGTAATAATTGTAGGTTTTAAATTCGTATCTACCACCGTTTTACCAAGCCAAGCTTCAAACAACATTAAAGCAAAAGCAATGTAGGCTAAAACAGGTATTCTTTTGTCGGTAGACCAAAACTTAGACGCTGCAAAAACTAAAAATAAGAATACAAAACCAGACAAAATAGAGGCCAATCTATTGATATACTCTGTCCAGGTATGATATTTATTAAATACATTGTAGGTGTGTTTGGTATAAGGTTGCCAATTATTAAGATTAAAAGTAGCACCTGTTTTTAATGTTTTTTGAGCGACAAATAAAGCTTCATCTTTAATAATGATTACTCCTTTTTTAAAAGTGGCATTTGGTTGCCAAGTAATTTGAGATTCTGATGTTGGTGGTATGTAATAGCCAAAGCATTTTGGCCAATCTGGGCAACCCATTCCAGAACCTGTCATTCGAACAACAGCACCTGCTAAAAATATTAAATAAACCGAGATAATGGCTACTTGAACAATTTGAGGGAATCTATTTTTCATCATCAAAAAAACTTTATACAAAAATAAGACAAAAAAAAAGTCGCTCAAAAAATTAAGCGACTTGTTTTTTAAAATTTAAAAGAGTAGTTATTAGATAACTCTAACGTCTACAGCATTTAAACCTTTTCTACCTTCTTTAAGGTCAAACTCTACGGCGTCGCCTTCTCTAATTTCGTCAATTAATCCTGATACATGTACAAAGTACTCTGTGTTTGAATCATCTTCAGTTACAAATCCAAATCCTTTAGATTCGTTGAAGAATTTTACGGTTCCTTTTTTCACTATAATATAATATAAATGTTAATAATATTACAAATATAAGAAGAATAGTAGTCGGTTTTACAAAAGCAAAAATTATTACCATTTTGTTCAACCAAATTTGTATTAATTAAGAGCAAAAAAAAAATTTCTAAATTCTTTTTTTCTAAAAACAACAAAATTAAAACGTGATTTAAGAAGACCAACAAGCATAGTGCTTACAGCAATTTTAACAACTTAAAAAACTAACTATCAATTCATTAAAAAAAGTACAAAAACAAAAAATATTCGTAAAAAAAACATGAATTGTTAAAAACTTATAGGGATTGTGGATAAGTATGCCTTTTATTTTGGAGCAAAAAATTCAATCTTTGTAAGGGTCCAATTTTGAGATCAATATTTACAAATTAACACATAAAATTCCACGAAAAATGTCTAAACAAGAACCAATTCTACAACACAATGATAATCGATTTGTTATTTTCCCCATACAACATGACGACTTGTGGGAGTGGTACAAAAAACAACAAGCTTGTTTTTGGACTGCCGAAGAAATTGATTTAACAGCAGACATTGTAGACTGGACAACAAAACTTACCAACGACGAACGTTACTTTATAAAACACATTTTAGCGTTTTTTGCAGCTTCTGATGGTATTGTGAACGAAAATTTAGCAGAAAACTTTGTAAATGAAGTACAATATTCTGAAGCTAAATTTTTCTATGGTTTTCAAATAATGATGGAAAACATTCATTCTGAAACCTATTCTCTATTAATAGATAGTTATGTGAAAGATGAAGTTGAAAAAGACAACTTATTTAGAGCTATCGAAGTATTTCCTGCAATTAAAAAGAAAGCAGATTGGGCATTAAAATGGATTGAATCTGACTCTTTTGCAGAGCGATTAATCGCTTTTGCAGCTGTAGAAGGTATCTTCTTTTCAGGAGCATTTTGTTCTATCTTCTGGTTAAAGAAAAGAGGATTGTTACCAGGATTAACTTTTTCTAATGAGTTAATTTCTCGTGATGAAGGTATGCACTGTGACTTTGCCGTTCACTTACACAACAACCATATTGTAAATAGAGTATCGCCAGAACGTATTAAAGAAATTATAGTAGACGCATTAAATATTGAAAGAGAGTTTGTTACAGAGTCATTACCTGTTAGTTTAATAGGAATGAACGCAAAACTAATGACACAATATTTAGAGTACGTAACCGATAGATTATTGTTAGAGTTTGGATGCGATAAAGTATACGAATCTACAAATCCTTTCGATTTTATGGAAATGATTTCTTTAGAAGGAAAAACTAATTTCTTCGAAAAAAGAGTTTCAGAATACCAAAAAGCAGGTGTAAAATCTGGTGGCACAGGTAGCATTAGCTTCGATTCTGACTTTTAAGCGCAACTTAAAAAACGTAAAAACAATTAATCAGTAAAAAGAGTGTCCAAAAATTGGAGGTTTTGGTGGCTCTAATAATTAATAAACCCAAAAAAAATAAAAATGTTTGTATTAAAAAGAGACGGCAAAAAAGAGCCTGTAATGTTCGATAAGATTACAGCGAGAGTTAAAAAAATGTGTTACGGATTAAACAAAATTGTAGATCCTGTAAAAGTTGCAATGCGAGTAATAGAAGGCTTGTATGATGGGGTTACCACTCCAGAACTAGACAACCTTGCCGCAGAAACTGCTGCAACAATGACAACTGCTCACCCAGACTATGCTAAATTAGCTGCAAGAATTGCCGTTTCTAACTTACATAAAAACACCAAAAAATCTTTTTCGGAAACGATGGATGATTTGTATTACTATGTAAATCCTCGTACAGACAAAAAAGCTCCATTACTAGCAGACGATGTTTATAAGATTATAAAAGACAACGCAGAAAAACTAGACTCTACTATCATTTACAACAGAGATTTTAATTACGATTACTTTGGGTTTAAAACATTAGAACGCTCTTACTTACTTAAATTAAACGGTAAAATTGCCGAAAGACCACAGCACATGTTAATGCGTGTTTCTATCGGTATTCATAAAAATGATATTGATGAAGCAATTGCTACTTATGAGCTAATGAGTAAAAAATACTTTACCCATGCAACACCAACATTATTTAACGCAGGTACCCCAAAACCACAAATGTCATCTTGTTTTTTATTACAAATGCAAGACGATAGTATAGAAGGTATTTACGACACACTACAACAAACAGCAAAAATATCTCAATCTGCAGGTGGTATCGGGTTATCTATACACAATGTAAGAGCTACAGGTTCTTATATTAGAGGAACAAACGGTACCTCTAACGGAATTGTACCAATGCTAAAAGTATTTAATGATACCGCTCGCTATGTAGATCAAGGTGGTGGTAAACGTAAAGGTTCTTTTGCAATGTACTTAGAAACATGGCATGCAGATATCTTTGATTTTCTAGACCTAAAAAAGAATCATGGTAAAGAAGAAATGCGTGCTAGAGACCTTTTCTATGCAATGTGGATTTCTGATTTATTTATGAAACGTGTAGAGCAAGATGCAGAATGGACGTTAATGTGCCCAAATGAATGCCCACATTTATTTGACACTTATGGTGATGAGTTTGAGCGCCTATATACAAGCTACGAAGCAGCCGGTAAAGGAAGAAAAACAATTAAGGCCAGAGAATTATGGGAAAAAATTCTAGAATCTCAAATAGAAACAGGCACACCTTACATGCTATACAAAGACGCTGTAAACCGTAAAACGAATCACAAAAATTTAGGAACTATTCGTTCTTCTAACTTGTGTACAGAAATTATGGAATACACTGCAAACGATGAGGTAGCAGTATGTAACCTTGCTTCTATTGCTTTGCCAATGTTTGTTTCTGAAAGAGATAACGGAGAAAAGTTTTTTAATCACAAAAAATTATTCGATGTAACAAAAAAAGTAACTCGCAACTTAGACACAGTGATAGACATGAACTACTATCCTGTTAAAGAAGCAGAAAACTCTAACTTTAGACACAGACCTGTTGGGTTAGGTATACAAGGTTTAGCAGATACATTTATTAATTTGCGTTTGCCTTTTACAAGTGATGCAGCAAAACAGTTAAATAAAGACATTTTTGAAACCATGTATTTTGGTGCGGTAACTTCTTCTATGGAGCTAGCAAAAGCAAAAGAACCATACTCTACATTTAAAGGATCGCCAATGTCTGAAGGAGAATTTCAGTTTAACATGTGGGGCATTAAAGACGATGAACTAAGTGGTAACTGGGACTGGGCAAAATTGCGTAAAGACGTTAAAAAACACGGTGTAAGAAACTCTTTATTAGTTGCACCAATGCCAACAGCTTCAACCTCTCAAATACTAGGTAACAATGAGGCGTTTGAGCCATATACATCTAATATTTACACTCGTAGAGTACTTTCTGGAGAATTTATTGTTGTAAACAAACACCTACTAGAGGACTTAGTAGAATTAGGCTTGTGGGACAATGAAATGAAAGAAGACATTATGCGTGCAAACGGATCTATACAACACATAGAAAAGATTCCTGCAGAATTAAGAGAACTTTATAAAACGGTTTGGGAAATGAGTATGAAAGACATTATTGATATGGCACGCCATAGAGGTTATTTTATAGATCAATCTCAGTCTTTAAACTTATTTATGAAAGACCCAGATTATGGTAAACTTACTTCTATGCATTTCTACGGATGGAAATCTGGTTTAAAAACAGGAATGTATTACTTAAGAACAAAATCTGCAGTAAATGCAAAACAATTTACTTTAAATATTGATAAAACAGAAGAATTGGTAGAAAAACCAATGTCTCCTGCAGAATTTAAAGCAATGGTAGATGCCTCTAAAAATGGTGCACCAGATGATGATTGCTTAATGTGTGGTTCTTAAACCAACACAATTAATCATAAAATATTAAAAGAGAAACCAATTTGGTTTCTCTTTTTTTTTATTAAAAAAAATACATAAGAAACCAATGCATACAAAAATTATGTATATTTGATGCGAGCCGGACAGACAATTTTTTAAATGTCTTTATAGACAGTCTAAAATGAAGCAACCTATTCGTTTAAATTATAGATTGCTTTAGCTAAAAAGCTTCTATAAGATAAGTTACTAGTAAAAACAATTATACGATTACACACCAAAAAAATGGGAAATCAGAAATTATACAAAGGGTCTTTACAAACCATTATTTTAAAATTGTTAGAAAGCAATGATAAAATGTATGGCTACGAAATTATACAACACGTAAAAGAATTGACCAAAGGTGAACTTAAAATAACAGAGGGGGCTTTGTACCCAGCTTTACACAAATTAGAAGCTGATGGATTGCTAGATGTAGAGGTTGCAAAAGTGGGCAATAGATTACGCAAATATTACAAACTAACCGAAAATGGCACCAAAGAAACAGCCAACAAGCTAGAAGAAATGCAAGAGTTTTTAAGAACCATGCAGCAATTGGTAAATCCTAAATTTAGTTTAGATTAAGATGGAATTAACAAAAGAGCAACTCTTACAAATAGATAACTACCTAAAAGAAAAGAAATTCGATTTTATAGATTTAAAAATTGAAGTTTTAGATCATATAATTTCTGATATTGAATCACTTGTAATAAAAGGTTATACTTTTTCAGAGGCATTTATAATGGTAAAAATTAGGTGGGAAAAACACTTTAGAGAAACTTCTAGTTTTTACTTTGGTTTACAGTTTTCTGAATCAAAAATTGTCGTTAAAAAAGCTAAAAAAATATTTAAAAAATATTACTTTATATATTTAGCGACGTACATATTTCCTCTTATTTTATTTAAAAAAATACCTTTTAAGGTTGAAAATCAGACGGGAGAAACAATTAGCACTCTAACTAGAAGTCTTGCCGTTTTAGCGACAATCTACATCCTTTACATGGTTCTAAAAACAACACAAACTAAAGTAAAATCTACCTATAGGTTTATTCTAAAAACACAATATTTAGGAGTATTTTTTTTAGTTATCCTCACATTTTTAGATAGTATTAATGATAAGGATGGTTTTGTTAACCCTTTGTTTGCAAGTTTTACAGGTGCTGGATTTAGTGCTTTATTAATCTGCAATCACTTTTACAAAAAACATAAAGAAGCCATATTAAAAAATAGAATTTCATAAACTATGGAATTAACAAAAGAGCAACATTTACAGATAGACAATTATATATTTGCTTGTGGCATAAAATTCTATGATGTTAGAACAGAAATAGTAGATCATTTTGCAAATATTTTAGAACAAAAATTAAACAAGAACCCTGATTTAAATTTTAAAAAAGAAATAGAAAATATCCACAGAAATTTTTCTGATAGAGGTTTTAGCAAACTATTAAAAGAAAAAACAAAAGCGGTACAAAAAAGATTTTTTAAACAATCTTTAAAGAACTTTATTACCTTTTTTAAAGTGCCTAAAATAATTATTGCTACAGCTTTATTTTATAGCTTACAGCTGTTAATGCAACTATTTGATGATAAAGAACTTTACTTTAATGTACTAACTGGTATTGGGTTTTTGTACCTGATCGCTTTTTTAATCAAAAGGAAGGAAAAGAAAAATAAATTTTTAGCTTTAAATTTAAACAATGCCCTTTTTCATATTATAAACAATATGATTACATTATTTAATACGTTAACTATTTTTAGAAATAAAGAAAGCTTCACAAACCCATTATACAACAATATTCAGTTAACAATTTATGTAATGCTTATACTCTTATTATGGTCTGTAAATACAGTATATAATCAAAATAAAAAAAAAGTAAGAACGCTATATCCTTTAATTACATTATAAGTATGGAATTAACAAAAGAGCAAATACAATACATAGACCGTCGTTTAGAAAACGAAGGGGTAAAATATTGGGATCTTAGATTGGAAATGATAGATCATATAGTTTCTGATGTTGAGTTAAATTCTAAAACAAATAATTTTAAAAAGGAGCTTAATAACACATTAAAAAGAATTGGTTGGTCTGGAAATCTATCTTCAGTTAATCGTGAAGGGTGGCAAAATGTAAATAGAGAATATAGAAGAGAATATCACAAAGGGTTTGTTTCCTTTTTTAAGAAAGGTATTAATCTTACAATTTTATTAATTAGTATGTTCTTATTTTACTTAATATCCGAAAAAATTTCTTTCAAAAACTTTGAAAGATTAAGTTTTACAATATTCGCTTTACCAATTATATTCATTATTTATTTAGGAATTAAAACAAGCATTAAAAAATACGGGAGATCCATAAATTTAGACTACGGATTTACATACCTTATAATGAGTTTTTTAATTTTAAATGCGATTCCTTCTTTTTTTAATGAACAAACAGAAAGTATACCAAAATTAATTTGGTTTATTTTAATTCCTATTCATCTAATATTCACTTTTTCAGGATATAAAGTTTATAGGAAGGCTATTTCTAGAGTAGAAAAAATACGTAAAGAATTACAATTATGAAATTATCAGAAAAAGAAATAGACAATCTCTACAAATTCACCAGAAAACATTTTGTGTATCATTATGATGTACAGACAGAATTGGTAGACCATTTAGCAAATGATATTGAAGAAATTTGGGTAGCACAACAACTTTTATCATTTGAGGAAGCAAGAGATAAATCTTTTAAAAAGTTTGGGGTGTTCGGTTTTATGGATGTTGTAGAAGCCAAACAAAAACAAATGAACAAAAGGTATAGAAATATAATGTGGCGCTTTTTTAAAGAATGGTTTACTATGCCAAAAATTATAACTACACTAGGTATCTTTTTCCTTTTTTTCTGTGTATTAAAAATTCCAAACTCTAAATATGTTCTTTTTGGGCTTTTATTAATACTGGCAGTATTCGATTTAACAAAACAAACTATTTCAAGAAAAAAATTAAAAAAGAAAAAAGAAGAGCAAGAAAAAATATTTTTATTAGAAGCAATGATTGGCGATACCAAAAATAGTTTTTCTGGCCTTTTGTATATCAATTTTTTTAACACTGTGAATGCTTTTAAGGTTACTTTTAGCGATCTAGAAACCCATTGGTTAGTACTACTTTCTTTATCATTAACAATGGTAGTTATTCTGTTTTATGTTACTAGTTATTTAATGCCACAAAAAGCAGAAGAATTATTATTAGAAACCTACCCAGAATATAAGTTAGTAAAAAACTTATAAATTTGGGTTTATATAAAACCTAAAATGAACTTTCTATTTTTTTAAGATAAATTCTTATACGTAGAGAAGATAAAATTTAGTAATTTTATAAAACTTCTCCTAAAAAAATGATTGAAAAAACAGGATAAAGAGAAACAAATTCATTTTCAATGTTTTATCAAAAGAATACGTTATTAAACAAATAAACTAACATACAAAACTTATGGTTTTACACTTTTTAAAATTAGAATGGAAACAATTTTTTCGTTCTGCTGCATTTGGTAAAAGTATTGGTGTAAAAATACTTTTAGCCTTTTTTGCACTCTACTTTGTTTTAATGTTTACAGGTTTTGGCATTGGCGGGTTTTATCTACTAAAAAAACAATACCCAACTAAAGACCCATTATTTCTTGTAAATAGTTTTTTGCTTTTTGCAATAACAGCAGATTTAATTTTTAGATACCTAATGCAAAATTTACCGGTATTAAACATTAAGCCGCTATTAATTTTATCGATAAAAAAGAACAGCATAGTACATTTTGTATTGGCAAAATCGGCCTGCTCATTCTTCAACATCATGAGCCTGTTTTTTTATGTGCCTTTTTCGTTTGTCTTAATAAAAGAAGGGTATCATACAAATGGTGTCTTAGGTTGGTTATTCCTGATGTTTTTACTCATACAATCTGCTAATTTTTTAAATTTTTTAATCAATAAAAGTAACATTGCATTTAGTGTTTTGTTAACCATAATAATTGGTGGTTTTTTAATTCAATATTACAATGTATTCAACATTCATGAGTATGTTGGGCTAGGTTTTAATTTTGTATACCAAAACCCAATCTATAGTCTATTAGGCGTTGTTTTACTAGTAGTACTGTATGTTTTAAATTTTAAGAAATTAAAAAGCGAAGCTTATTTAGATGAAGCAATTGCTACAAAAGTAAAAGAAGCAAACTCGTCAGATTTATCTTGGACAGAGAAACTAGGCGATGTAGCGCCATTTATAAAAAACGATTTACGTTTAATGTGGAGAAATAAACGCACAAAATCTTCTATTTGGATGTTGGTTATGGGACTATTATATGGTTTGTTTTTCTATCCAAATCCAATGTATTCAAAAATGAATTTTATGCCTGTTTTAGTCGGTATCTTTTCTACAGGTGCATTTCTAATTAATTTTGGTCAGTTTATACCTGCCTGGGACAGCAGTTATTACAACATGTTAATGAGTCAGAATTTTAAATACGAACGTTATTTAAAATCGAAATTTACAATTATGACTATTAGTGTTTTACTGCTATTTGTGCTAGGCATACCTTACGTTTACTTTGGATGGAAAATTTTAGCGGTACACTTTGCTGCCATGATTTATAACATTGGTGTAAACACGCATGTAATTTTATACGGGGGCACTTTTAACAGAAAGAAAATAAATTTAGATGAAAAAGCGGCTTTTAATTTTCAGGGAACTGGTGCAGTTCAATGGCTAATTGGGTTGCCTTTAATGATTTTACCAATGGGATTATTCGCATTAATTAATTATTTAGTAAGTTTTGAAATTGCTACCGTTACTTTGGGTGTTTTAGGGCTTATTGGCATTGCTTTTCATCAAAAATTAATGGCTACAATTACAAAAAAATACATTGCAAATAAATACGTAATGATTCATGCATTTAAACAAGAAAACTAAGAAAAAATAGAATGATACAAACAACACAACTTTCAAAAAAATACGGACAAACTGCTGTTTTACATATCGATGCTTTAGAAATTCCGAAAGGGCAATCTTTTGGGTTGGTTGGTAATAATGGTGCCGGAAAAACAACCTATTTTAACCTATTATTAGACTTGATTAGACCAACAACAGGCTCGGTAATAAATCATGAAATTCAAGTAAACCAAAGCGAGGCTTGGAAAAACTTTACCGGTTCTTTTATTGATGAATCTTTTTTGATAGGTTACTTAACACCCGAAGAATATTTTGAGTTTATAGGTGATTTACGAGGGATGAATAAGGCAGATGTAACCAATTTTATTGCAAAATTTGAGGAGTTTTTTAATGGTGAAATTATCGGAAAAAAGAAATATTTAAGAGATTTAAGTAAGGGAAATCAGAAAAAAGCAGGAATTATTGCAGCACTTATTGGCAATCCTAAAATAGTAATTTTAGATGAACCTTTTGCCAACCTAGATCCTACAACACAAATTCGTTTAAAAAAGATTTTAAAAGAATTAACAGACAACAAAGAAATTACCCTGTTGGTTTCTAGTCACGATTTAAGTCATGTAACCGAAGTTTGCGAACGAATAGTAGTGTTAGATAAAGGGAACGTAGTAAAAGATATTGAAACATCTGCAGCAACTTTACAAGAATTAGAAAGCTATTTTTCTATATAAGTATTAGGTTCTTAATTTATTACTATTTTTACATTCTTATTTATACTTTTTTACACAAAAAAGAGTTTTAAATAAGAGTTTTTTATTTTATTAGCCTTTAAAAAAAGTTACCTAGCAAATGTTTATTTCCTCGAAATACATCTCAAAAATACTATTTATTATTACTGTTTCTGTGCTTTTACTTGCGTGTAAAACAAACAAAGACACTATAGTTAGTAGAAATTACCATGCATTAACCACAAAGTTTAATGTATTATTTAATGGTAAAGAAGCTTTTAATGAAGGTGTAGAAAAGATAAACAACGATTATAAAGACGATTGGTTTGCACAATTACCAATAGAGCCTATTAAATTTGATGAAGATAAAATTATTGTCAAAAGCACATCAACTACTATGGGTAGTGGTTTTGGTGATACAGATACCGCTGCCGAAGAAAACAAAACACCTTTTGATATTGCAGAAGAAAAAGCTGTAAAAGCCATTCAAAAACATGGTATGAATATTAATGGTATTGAGCGAAATAGCCAAATTGATGACGCTTATCTTTTATTGGGTAAAGCAAGGTATTACGATCAACGTTTTATACCGGCAATCGAAGCCTTTAATTATGTAATTACCAATTATCCAAACGCAAGTTTAATAGAGGAAACAAAAATTTGGAGGGCAAAGGCAAATATTAGAATAGATAATGAAGAATTTGCAATAGAATCTTTGAAATTGCTATTAAAAGTAAAAGATACTCTAGAAACTTTATTGCCAGACGCCATAAAAGAACAAGGTTATACTGCATTGGCCATGGCTTATGTAAAAGCAGATAGTTTAGATATGGCTAAAAAAAGCCTAATTAGAGCAACAAAAACCTTACAAAATAAAAATCAAGGAGCCAGAAATTTATTCATTCTTGGGCAATTGTATCATCAAGAAAATAAGAAGGATTCTGCATTGCTATATTTAAATAAATTAATCGACTTTAAAAAAGCGCCCTACAAGTATAAAATGAATGCTTATGCAGCTTTGGCAAAAAATATTACGTCAGATTCTGTTGCTAACATAACACTACAAAGACTGCAAAAGCTAACAAAAGAAAGAGAAAATAGGGCATATTTAGATGCTTTGTATTACCAAATTGGTTCGTTATACGAAAATACCGACAGTATAAATTTAGCTGTAAACTACTACAATAAATCGCTTAGAGCATTGTCTGGTAGTGATAAACAAAAAACATATACTTTCGAAAAATTAGCCAACATTAACTTTAAGAATTCTAAATATATTAATGCAAGTGTCTATTTTGATAGTATTTTGTTGATCTCTAAAGACACTTTAAATCTTAGAATTAGAAGAATAAAAAGAAAGCACAAAAATTTAGCATCTCTTATTAGCTTCGAAAAAATAGTTATTAAAAATGATAGTATTATTAAAATTGCCTCTTTAAGCGATGCTGATAAAGAAACTTATTTTAAAGACTACATAGAAAATTTAAAAAAGAAAGACGAAGAAGCTGCGCAACTAAAACTTAATCAACAAGCTTTTGGAGCAAGTTTTGGGGCAAATAACTTAAAAGCTAACAAAAAAGGAAAATGGTATTTCTACAACAGCCAATCATTAGATTTTGGAAAGACAGAATTTAATAAAATATGGGGAAACAGAGCTCTTGAAGATGGATGGAGATGGGCTTCTAAAAGAGTTGTTAATAATACAAATAGCGATACCGCAAAAACCGAAAAGGTTAATTTACGATATAATTTAGAAACTTACATCAATACAATACCTACTAGAAAAGGAGCTATTGATACCTTAAAATTCGATAGAAACAATGCTTTGTATGAAGCCGGAATTATCTATAAAGAACAGTTTAAAGACCATAAATTAGCTGTAAAAAGATTAGAAAGAGTAGCAAGTTTAAATCCTAAAGAAGATTTAATACTACCAATCAACTGGCATTTATACAACCTTTACCTAAACAATGGTAGTAATAATCAAGAAGCATTAAAATATAAAAACTTTATTTTAACAACGTATCCAAAGACAAAATTTGCTCAAATTATTAACAATCCTAACACAACGTTTAAAGAAGAAACGTCTGTTAATCAATTAGAAGAAACTTATAAAGAAATTTATTACCTCTTTAAAGAGTATAAGTTTGAAGAAACAGTAGCAGCAATAAATAAACTACTGCCCTCTATACAAGGTTCTAAATTATTACCTAAATTCGAGCTTTTAAAAGCTTTTGCTATTGGTAAATTTCAGAATAAAGAAAGTTACGAAGCAGCATTACAATTTGTGGCTGTAAATTACGGCAGCACAGAAGAAGGAAAAAAAGCAAAAGAAATACAAACACAATTAAAAAAATAATATGTTTAGTGCTAAAGAAAATAATACACAGAAAAATAAAGTTATGGAAAGAAACGTGATTGCAAAAAATACTACAATAATTGGAGACATTAAATCTGAAGGAGATTTTAGAATAGACGGAACTCTAGAAGGAACTTTAATAACAAAAGGAAGAGTTATTATTGGGACAGATGGGGTTGTTAAAGGCAAAATAGATAGTACTAACACAGATATTGAAGGCACTTTTTCTGGAGAACTTTTGTCAAATAACACTTTAACGATAAAAGCAAGTGCAAAAATTACGGGCGATGTTATTATTGGAAAACTTTCTGTAGAACCAGGCGCTTCTTTTAATGCAACTTGCGCAATGAAAGGCACTATAAAAGAATTAAATACCGGAAATGAAGCAAAAAAAGTCTCAGAAAAAAACGCTTCATAAAGCAATTGCGTTATCTGGTGCAGGTTTGCAAATGGGCGTTACTATTTATGCAGGATTTTTATTAGGAAAATGGTTAGATAGTAAGTTTTTAACGGGCTTTTTAACGGAAACAATAACGCTAATTGCTATTTTTCTATCTATGTATTTACTGATAAAACAAGCGAATAAAATTAATGACTAAAAAAATAATTATTGTTCTTTTTGTTTTTTTAAGTATTGGTTATTTTGGCTATTTAGGTCATTTGATGCTTTTAAACAACATAAAAGTAAATCTGCCTTTTTCATTAAAAAAATTATACCTCTTTCACGCAGGATTTTCGACTCTTGTAGGTATCAATATTATTTTAATTTCTAAAATAAAAAAAGTTTTAGAGCAAATTGGCTTTATTTATTTAGGAAGTTTATTGATAAAAATATTGTTATTTATTGCCGCCTTTTATCCAACTATAACCTCTGAAGAAAAAAGAAGTCTCATTATTAAATTATCGATATTAATACCTACATTTTTATTTTTGTTGATAGAGCTACTTTTTATTGTAAAATTACTAAAGAAAAACAAGTAACTTTTTTCAAAAAAAAAAGTTTGTGTTTTTGATTTATTGCGTACATTTGCACCGAATTTAGAAAGCGTATTTTTACAATGAAGATTGCACAAAAAACAATCAAGTTTCTTATAATAGCGGTTATAACCGTTATTTCAACGACAACTTTTGCATCAGAAGCAGACAAAAAGAACCCTTCTCAAAAAGATGGTGGCGAAGTAAATACTCCGACTGAAGTAAAAGCTTACATTCAACATCACCTTAAAGATTCGCACGATTTTACTTTCTTTTCTTATACATCAGAAGAAGGAGAAAGAAAACATTTTGGTTTTCCATTACCAGTGGTTTTATGGACAAGCAAAGGAATTGTGACTTTTATGTCTTCAGAATTTCATCACAATGATGATGGTCATGTTCTTGTAGAAAAAAATGGCTTAAAATTCGCAAAAATACATTCTAAAATTTACGAATTAGATAGCAGTGCTGCAACAGTTTCTTTTGATGAAACCCACCATGCAACAAATGCTAAAAAAATATTAGACTTTTCGATCACAAAATCTGTTGTAGGTATTTTATTGGCTAGTTTGTTAATCTTTTTCGCTTTTACGAAGCTAGCGAAACAATACAAAAAAAGAGAAATTCCTAAAGGGTTTGGACGTATTTTAGAGCCTTTAGTAATTTATGTGAGAGATGAAATAGCAAGACCAAATATTGGTGAGAAAAAGCACAAAAAATTTATGCCTTTTTTATTAACGGTATTCTTTTTTATATGGCTTTTAAACCTTTTAGGATTAACTCCGTTAGGATTTAACGTAACAGGGCAAATTGCTGTAACAGTTTGTTTGGCTTTGTTAACAATGATTATCTACATTACAAACGGATCTAAAGATTTTTGGGCACACACCTTGTGGATGCCAGGTGTTCCTTACATTTTAAGACCTGTTTTAGCCGTAATAGAATTAGTTGGGTTTGTTGTAATTAAACCCTTCTCTTTACTAGTGCGTTTGTTTGCAAACATAACTGCAGGCCATTTTGTGGTAATGAGTTTAATTGCATTAATGATTACAATGAAAGAAGCTTTTGGCCCAGTAGCCTCTACAGGAATGTCTTTAGTACTTGCATTGTTTATTATGGTTATTGAAATTTTAGTAGCTTTTTTACAAGCATTTATATTTACAATGTTGTCTTCTTTATTTATAGGGATGGCAGTAGAAGAGCACGAGCATCATTAGTGAAACTCAAAATCTATGATTTTGTAAGTTGAACTAATTCCGATGAAAATCGGAATATTATCAAAAGTTAGAGAGTCTTCCGAAGGGAAGCAAATAAAAGAGAATTAGAGTTTGTTTAATTAATATATTTAAAATCAATTAGTATGTACAATTTAATTGGAGCAGGATTAATCGTAATCGGTGGTGGAATCGGACTAGGTCAAATTGGTGGTAAAGCAATGGAAGGTATTGCTAGACAACCAGAAGCAGCTGGAAAAATTCAAACTGCAATGATCATCATTGGAGCCTTATTAGAAGGTTTGGCATTTGGTGCATTAATCTTAGGGAAATAATTCCCAAACAAGACAAAAACACTTTTCTGTAACGGTTGGTTACAGAAAGTGTTTTTAAATTAAACAAAAACAATATAAAAGCCATATAAAAATGGAAACTTTATTAAACGATTTTTCGCCAGGGTTGTTCTTTATGCAACTATTAATTCTAGTAATACTAATTGTATTATTAGCTAAATTTGCTTGGAAACCTATTTTAACCTCTTTAGATGAAAGAGAATCTGGTATCGAAGATGCATTATCTGCTGCAGAAAATGCACGTAAAGAAATGCAAAACTTACAAGCAGACAATGCTAAGTTGGTAAAAGAAGCTAGAGCAGAGAGAGAGGCAATGATGAAAGAAGCTAGAGATGTTAGAGATGCTATGATTGTAGAAGCAAAAGAAGATGCAAAAGAAGTAACAGCTGCATTAATTGAAAAAGCACAAGCCTCTATTAACCAAGAAAAGCAAGCCGCTTTAGCAGAAATTAAAAAGAATGTTGCAGAACTATCTATTGGTATTGCAGAATCTGTAATTAAAAAAGAATTATCTAATAAGAAAGATCAACTAGAATTGGTTGAAGGTATCTTAAAAGATGTTACTTTAAACTAAGTCAGGCATGAAAGACGCAAGAGCAGCAATACGTTATGCAAAGGCAATCTTAAACCTTGCGAAAGACTCTAAAGAAGAAGATTTGGTAAATAACGATATGTTATTAATAGCAAATACAATTTCTGAAAATGATGAGTTTGAAGTAATGTTAAGAAGTCCGATTGTAAAATCGTCTGACAAAATAAAAGTTTTAAACGCTATCTTTAGCGATAAAATAAACAATATTACGCTTGGCTTGTTTCATTTATTACAAGACAATAAGAGAATATCTATGTTGCAAGCTATTGCAAAACAGTTTGCAATTATTTATGATTTTGATAAACGTACTCAAGTAGCCAAAGTAACTACTGCCGTTCCTTTATCAGAAGAAATTGAAGCACAAGTATTGGCTAAAATAGTAGCTTTAACAGGTGAAAAAGCCAATCTAGAAAACGAAATAAATCCAGCAATTTTAGGTGGTTTTATTTTACGAGTTGGAGATGTACAGTATGATGCTAGTATTTCTAACTATTTAAACGAATTGAAAAAGGAATTTGACAACAGTCATTATATTCCAAAAATATAAAAAAGCTATAAGCCCGAAGCTATATGCCCAAGTATATAGTCTAAAGCCTAAAGTCTAAAGCAATTAAAAATGGCAAGTATTAAACCAGCTGAAGTATCAGCAATTTTAAAGCAACAGTTAACAAATTTTGAGGCAAAAGCTACTTTAAACGAAGTAGGAACTGTTTTACAAGTAGGTGATGGTATCGCACGTGTTTACGGTCTGTCTAATGTTCAATACGGAGAACTAGTAGAATTCGAAAACGGATTAGAAGGTATCGTATTAAACTTAGAAGAAGACAATGCAGGTGTTGTATTGTTAGGTGCTTCTACATCAATTAAAGAAGGTTCTACCGTAAAACGTACAGAACGTATTGCTTCATTAAGAGCTGGTGAAGGAATTGTAGGACGTGTTGTAGATACTTTAGGAAGCCCAATTGATGGTAAAGGACCTATAGAAGGTACAACTTACGAAATGCCTTTAGAGCGTAGAGCTCCTGGGGTTATTTATCGTGAGCCTGTAACAGAACCATTACAGACAGGTATTAAATCTATTGATGCTATGATTCCTGTTGGTAGAGGTCAACGTGAGTTGATTATTGGAGACCGTCAAACAGGGAAATCTACCGTTGCTATTGATACTATTTTAAATCAGAAAGAATTTTTTGATGCTGGCGAGCCAGTATATTGTATTTATGTAGCTATCGGACAAAAAGCTTCTACCGTTGCAGCAATTGCAAACATGTTAGAAGAAAAAGGCGCTTTAGCATACACTACAATTGTAGCAGCAAACGCATCAGATCCTGCAGCAATGCAAGTATATGCACCATTTGCTGGAGCAGCAATTGGAGAATACTTTAGAGATTCTGGAAGACCTGCTTTAATTATTTATGATGATTTATCTAAGCAAGCAGTTGCTTACCGTGAAATTTCTTTATTATTAAGAAGACCTCCAGGACGTGAGGCATATCCTGGTGATGTATTTTATTTACACTCAAGATTATTAGAAAGAGCTGCAAAAGTTATTAATGATGACAAGATTGCTAGTGAAATGAACGATTTACCAGATTCTTTAAAGGGAATTGTAAAAGGTGGAGGTTCTTTAACTGCATTGCCAATTATTGAAACACAAGCAGGAGATGTATCTGCATACATACCAACAAACGTAATTTCTATTACTGATGGACAAATTTTCTTAGATGGAGATTTATTTAACTCTGGTGTTCGTCCAGCAATTAACGTAGGTATTTCTGTATCTCGTGTTGGTGGTAATGCACAGATAAAAGCAATGAAAAAAGTATCTGGTACTTTAAAACTAGATCAAGCACAATATAGAGAATTAGAAGCATTTGCTAAGTTTGGATCTGATTTAGATGCAGCAACAATGAGTGTAATTTCTAAAGGACAACGTAATGTTGAAATTTTAAAACAAGCACAAAACGATCCTTATTCTGTAGAAGACCAAGTAGCAATTATTTATGCAGGTTCTAAAAACTTGTTAAAAGATGTGCCTGTAGAGCAAGTTAAAAAATTCGAAAGAGATTATATCGATTTCTTAAACGCAAAACATAGAGATACTTTAGATGTATTAAAGTCTGGTAAATTAACCGACGAGGCTATTGCTGTTTTAGAAGCGGCTGCTAAAAAGATTTCTACTCATTTTAATTAGTAGTTAAGTTTTAGTAGTTAGGCATCGCTTAACTACTAATTACTATCAACTAATAACTAATAAATATGGCAAACTTAAAAGAAATACGTAATAGAATAACCTCTATTAAATCGACAATGCAGATTACATCTGCCATGAAAATGGTATCTGCTGCAAAGTTAAAAAAAGCGCAAGATGCAATTACGGCAATGAGGCCGTATTCTTCTAAACTAACTGAGTTATTGCAAAATTTAAGTGCAACCTTAGATAGTGATAGTAATGCTGGTGGTAACTACTCTAAACAAAGAGAAGTCTCTAAAGTGCTTATAGTTGCTATAACTTCTAACAGAGGTTTGTGTGGTGGTTTTAATTCATCAATTACTAAAAAAGTAATACAAACTGTACAAGAAAAATATAGCAACGTAGACGTTGATATCTATGCAATTGGTAAAAAAGGGAACGATATTTTATCGAAGCAATACAACGTTATTGCTACCAAAAATGAACTATTTGACAATTTAACGTTTGATAATGTTTCTGAAGTTGCAGAAAGCTTAATGGCAATGTATGCAGACGGAACGTATGATAAAATAGAAGTTATTTACAATCAGTTTAAAAACGCTGCTACGCAAATTACACAAGTAGAGCAATTTTTACCAATTAAGCCGATAGAAAATACAACAGATGCTGCAGTAAATTCTGATTATATTTTTGAACCTTCGAAACTAGAAATTATAGAGGCTTTGATACCTAAATCTTTAAAGACTCAATTGTATAAATCTATTAGAGATAGTTTTGCATCTGAACATGGTGCGCGTATGACGGCAATGCACAAAGCAACCGACAATGCAACAGAGTTAAGAGACGAGTTGTTATTAACATACAACAAAGCTAGACAAGCAGCTATTACCAACGAAATTTTAGAAATTGTTGGTGGTGCGGAAGCACTAAATAATTAAACGGAGTTTTTACGAAGTTAAATTACTAAAAGGTACAGAAGTCACTTAATAATAAAACGAAGTTAAATTATAAAAATATAAAGCGAACCTAATTGGTTCGCTGTTTTTATATATTGGCATATTGTTTGACTTAATTTATGAAAATGAAAGCCATAAAAATTTTATCAATCCTATTAATCGTTACTAGTTTTATACAGTGTAAAAGTATAAAGTTCATCAAAAATCCGCCATTTAAAATCACCAATGCAACCTATGAAAATTGGACTGGTGGTGTACCTGGTGTTTCTGGTACTAATGTAAAAATTTACTATTCATCGGATACAGAAATTAAATTTCATCAAATTTACTACGCAAATAAAATTGTAACACTAGAAGTTAAAAAAACACTTGATAGCAAAGTGTTAGTTGGTTATTTTAATACATCAACAAATAAAAAAGAACTGATTTTACATTCAAATTCAACAAAAGAAATAAAGAATAGCCTACCAGAAATAAAAGAATTCCCTTTTCAATTAAAAGAAAACCAAGCTGTAATTAGTTATTACGTTGGTAAAAAAATAAATTATTTTAAGATTAAAAACCTTCTAAAACAAAACGGAGAAACGTATCCTAAAATAAAATAATCAGAAATTATAAATTTAAAAACCACGCTAACATGAGTGGTTTTTTTAGTTTGGCACGCATTTTGAAATTACATAAGCAGCACCATAAAACACAAGCTTATGAAACTTACAAAACTACTTTTATCAATATTATTTACAGTTGTAGTATTTAATGCTTGTACTACCGTTTACGATGTTAATTTTCAAGATGAATATGAACAAGAAGTTGCCTTAAATAATTTGGTAACTGATTTCGATGTATGGTATGTAGACTATCACAGAACTACTGGTAACGGAGATATTCCTTACCTATCTAGAGCTTTTACAATCTCTTTTTTAAACGGAACTTTATATGCAAACAACAATATTGCAGATATTGGCAGAACAGGTAATGGTTTTGGGATTGATGTTGGTACTTACAATACATTTAACGGCATACTAGAAACTAATCACGATTTAGATGGCGCAAACGATTTTGAAGTTACCGTTCTTTCGAATAACGAAATTAGGTTGTATAACTACAGAGAAAATGTAAATTATTATTTAATTGGATATCAAATAAACGAGTTTGATTACGATAAACTATTTTACGAAAACATAGAATATTTTTTACAAGAATATGAAGCTTGGGAAAAAACAACCACAAATGGTGGTGTGCCAAATATATTTGATGCTGAAAATTACTTAGCTTTTACACCAGAAAATATAACTACATTTTATAGCTCTGAAAGCGCATATAACACCCCTGTAGATTTAATTGACTGGAACTATATTGGTGGTTATGAAGTGTTTGATGTAACTGGCTATGAAGACCTTAAAATTTTATCTTTAAGTTACGATAATGGTTACATTGAAGAATTTGAGTTGAGTATTTTAAACGATCAAACCATAGAATTATTTAGCCTAAATTCTGAAACGATCTATGTTTTTGAAGGCAAAGGATTTATTCAATATTTAAAAGGAGCAGAAATAAAAAAAGAAGCAAAAAATATTTTAAGGAATGAAGGAAGAAAACGAACTAAAGTAGAAAGAAAGATTAAAAATAGAAGAAATTTAAAATAAAGTTTGGTTAGTTGATTGTTCGGTTGAGAGAAACTCAATTGAAAAGAAAACCGCTCTTAATCGAGCGGTTTTTTGTTGTTGATAATTTATAAATAAATAAGGTACTTTTAAAAGGGCTTACCATCTTGTTTTTATACATTTATAGCAGTAAACAAAATAAGAGTAAAATTTGACTATCAAAACCATGAAACAAACAGCATTTATAACCGGCGCAACCTCTGGAATTGGAAAAGCAACTGCAGAAATATTTGCAAAAAATAATATTCGTTTAATTCTTTGTGGTCGAAGAAAAGAACGTTTGCAAGAACTTCAAAAAGAATTAGGGCAATTTACAGAAGTAACTACCCTACAATTCGATGTAAGCAACAAAGAAGCTGTTTTTGCAGCAATCAATTCTCTGCCAGAAAATTTTAGCAATATCGATATCTTAATAAATAATGCTGGTAATGCTCACGGGTTTTCTACCATACAAAATGGTAGCATAGATGATTGGGATGCTATGATTGATATTAATGTAAAAGGACTCTTATACGTTTCTAAAGCAATCATCCCAAAAATGACAGAAAAAAACCATGGTTTTATAGTAAATATTGGCTCTATAGCGGCAAAAGATGTCTATGCAAACGGCAATGTTTATTGCGCTTCTAAACACGCCGTAAACGCGCTAAACAAAGCCATGCGAATCGACTTAAACAAGTATAACATTCGTGTTTCTGCTATTCATCCTGGTGCTGTAGAAACAGCTTTTTCTGATATACGTTTTAAAGGTGATACGGAAAAAGCAAAATCAGTTTATGCTGGTTATAAAGCTTTGCAAGCTGCAGATATTGCCGATATTATTCATTTTGTGATTACCAGACCTTATCATGTAAATATTGAAGATTTAGTAGTGTATCCAACAGCACAAGCAACACCAACAATTTTAAATAGAAAATAAATGAAAATAGCTTCTAAAATAATTATCGGATGTATGTCTTGGGGAAGTTGGGGAAAACAATTTTCTACAAAAGAACAAGCAGAAATGATTCGGTTTTGTGTTGATAATGGAAACACAATTTTTGATCATGCAGATATTTATGGCGATTATACCACAGAAGCCGATTTTGGAAAAGGCTTGGCTGAAAGCGGTATCCAAAGAAAAAACATTCAATTAATATCTAAATGCGGAATTCAATTACATGCGGGTACCAGAAAAAATGTTGTAAAACATTATCAATATGATAAAAAGTATATAATTGATAGTGTAGAACAATCTTTAAAAAATTTAAAAACAGGATATATAGACACCTATTTACTGCACAGACCAAGTCCGTTAATGCAACCAGATGAAATTGCCGAAGCAATTACAACACTAAAAGATAGTGGTAAAATTCTTAATTTTGGAGTTTCTAACTTTACACCTACTCAAGTTAATTTACTTTCACAGAAAATTAATATTTCTGCAAATCAGGTAGAATTTTCTTTAACAAACCCTGTTGCAATGAACAATGGCTCTTTAGATTTAATGTTACAAAAAAACATACAACCAATGAGCTGGAGCCCTTTAGGAAGTGTTTTTAGAGAAGAAAATGAGCAGACTATACGCGTAAAAAAGGTCTTAAAAGAAATGTCTGAAAAATATGCGGTTAGTAGCGATATTCTATTATTAAGTTGGATTTTGAAGCATCCTGCAAAAATATCTCCGGTAATTGGAACCACAAATAAAGAAAGAATTTTAAATGCAAATAAAGCGTTAGAGATCAATCTAGAAACTAAAGATTGGTTTTTGCTTTTAGAAGCAAGTAACGGACAAGAAGTGGCCTAAAATTAAATTACCCAATTTTTAAACCGTTTTTAATGCTTTTTTCGGGTTGTATAAGCGTTACTTCTTTATCATCGCCGAGCGCTCCTAACACCAAACACTCGCTCATAATATTAGCAATCTGCTTCGGTGGAAAATTTAATACAGCAATTACTTGTTTGCCTATTAGCATTTCTGGGGTATATAATGTAGTTATTTGAGCCGATGTTTTTCGAATACCATATTCGCCAAAATCTACCATCATTTTATAAGCAGGCTTTTTTACTTGTTTAAAAAACTCTGCAGAGATAATAGTGCCTACTCTCATTTCGATTTTAGCAAAGTCGCCCCAACTAATTTTATCATTAATTGATTTCATTTGGTTTTTTGATGTTTAATTTTTTGCTTCTAATGTATGATAACTTACTTACTCCTCTAATACTTCTTTTAATTGTCATTTCGAGTGTTAACGAGAAATATCATAAAGTTAGTTTTATTAGTCTTGTTTCTATAAGTCTATCATCTAGTTTCTTTTTAACTTTTCTCACTGTTATGAGACTTCTCTCTATCGTTCGAAGTGACACGGTTATATTGGATTTTAGAGATTTTTTCTAAGTTTAAAAACAATAAAAAACTACAAATCGAACTTAATACCTTGTGCTAAAGGTAATTCATCTGAATAATTAATGGTATTTGTTTGCCTTCTCATATACACTTTCCATGCATCAGAGCCAGATTCGCGTCCGCCACCAGTTTCTTTTTCACCACCAAAAGCACCACCAATTTCTGCACCAGAAGTTCCAATATTTACATTGGCAATACCACAATCTGAACCTGCATAAGACAAGAATTTTTCTGCCTCTTTTAGTTCGTTTGTCATAATTGCGGATGACAATCCTTGGGCAACACCGTTTTGTTTTTCAATAGCATTTTCTACTTCTCCACTATATTTCATTAGATATAAAATAGGTGCAAAAGTTTCGTGTTGTACTATTTCAAAATGATTTTCTGCTTCTATAATTGCTGGTTTAACATAGCAGCCAGATTCATATCCTTTTCCTTCTAAAACACCACCATCAACTAAAACGATTCCGCCTTCAGTTATTGCTTTTTCAATAGCAGCTAAATAGGTATTAACAGCATCTTTATCAATTAATGGCCCAATATGATTTTTTTCATCTAACGGATTTCCAATAGTTAATTGGCCATACGCACCAACAATTGCATCTCGAACTTTATCATACACAGACTCGTGAATAATTAATCTTCTGGTAGAAGTACAACGTTGTCCGCAAGTACCAACAGCACCAAAAACAGCACCAGGAACTACCACTTTTAAGTCTGCAGTTGGTGTAATTATAATGGCATTGTTTCCACCTAATTCTAATAAAGATTTTCCGAAACGTTGTGCTACAGTTGCTCCAACAATTCTACCCATTTTGGTAGATCCTGTTGCAGAAACTAACGGAATACGAGTATCTGTTGTCATTAATTCGCCAACCTTATAATCGCCGTTTATAATGCAAGAAATTCCTTCTGGTAAATGGTTGTCTTTTAAAACTTGTGCAATAATATTTTGGCAAGCTACAGCACATAAAGGTGTTTTTTCTGAGCCTTTCCAGACACAAACATCACCACAAATCCAAGCCAAAGCAGTGTTCCATGCCCAAACTGCAACCGGAAAATTAAAAGCAGAAATAATACCCACAATTCCTATTGGGTGCCATTGTTCTCGCATTACATGACCTGGCCTTTCAGACGGAATTGTTTGTCCGTTTAATTGTCTAGACAATCCAACAGCAAAATCACAGATATCAATCATTTCTTGAACCTCTCCGTACCCTTCTTGTAAAGATTTTCCCATTTCGTAAGAAACCAATTTACCAAGAGGTTCTTTTAAATCTCTTAATTTATTACCAAACTGACGTACAATTTCTCCACGTTGTGGAGCTGGCATATTTCTGAATGATAGAAATGCTTTACTGGCCGTTTGTATTACTTGTTCGTAATCTTCTTTCGTAGTTGCTTTTACTTTTCCTATTAATTTTCCATCTACTGGAGAGTAAGATGCAATAATTTCTCCATTAGAAAAGTTGTTTACACCTGTTGAAGTTCCATTATTTATAGCTGATAAACCTAATTGGTCTAAAACTCCTTGTATTCCAAAATCTGTCATTTTGCTGTTTCGTATTAGTTGATTACATTCGAGGTACGAATTTACAAATAATTTTAGATACTTATAAATTTAACAAAAACAATAATTATTGTTTAAATTTAAACAAAGATTTATGAAAAAATTACTTTTTATTACCTCTCTTTTAATAATTTCTTCCGGATGTAAGCTCGATTCATCAAAAACAGATAACCTAGAAAAAAGACAAAAAAAAGTGAACGATTTTGCCATTATTATTCATGGTGGTGCTGGTACAATTTTAAAGAAAAACATGTCTGATGAAAAAGAAGCAGTATACAAAGCAAAACTAACAGAGGCTATTAAAACAGGGCATTCAATTCTTAAAAGCGGAGGAACAAGCCAAGAAGCTGTGCTAAAAACTATTCAAGTAATGGAAGAATCGCCATTATTTAATGCCGGTAAAGGTGCTGTTTTTACTCACGAAGAAACCAATGAACTAGACGCCTCTTTTATGGACGGAAAAACATTAAATGCGGGTGCTGTTGCAGGGGTTAAAAATGTAAAAAGTCCAATTGAACTGGCTATAAAAATAATGACAGACTCAGATCATGTGATGTTATCTGGAGAAGGTGCATCAACTTTTGCAAAAGAAAAAGGATTGGAAATGGTGGCTCCTAATTATTTTTATACAGAAAAACGTTTTCAATCTTTACAAAGAATTAAAAATAGAAATAAGACAGAATTAGATCATGATGATAAAAAAGCAGCCTTTTATGATGCTGATATTAAAAATGCAAAATTCGGAACCGTTGGCTGTGTTGCCCTAGACAAAAATGGGAATATTGCTGCAGGAACCTCTACTGGAGGAATGACAAACAAACGTTGGGGTAGAATTGGAGATGCCCCAATAATTGGGTCTGGTACCTATGCAAATAATAAAACCTGCGGAGTTTCTTCTACCGGTTGGGGCGAGTACTTTATTAGAAACCAAGTTGCTTATGATATTTCTGCACAAATGGAGTATCAACAAAAAAGTTTAAAAGATGCCACCAAAGATGTCATACAAAATAAACTAACAAAACTTGGTGGAACTGGCGGAGTTGTGGCTTTAGATAAAAACGGAAATATGGCTTTTGAATTTAACACTGCTGGTATGTACAGAGCTTCGATGAATGACGCTGGAGAATTAATCTTAAAAATATATAAGGAATAAGATTTTACATTATTTTTGCGGGAACAATGCAAGAAAATATTTTTAACATAAAATCTGAAGAAGCGTTTACAAAAATAGCTTTACAAACCTTTAAACATCAGTTTAAAAATAATAAAGTATACCGTTCTTTTTGTGATTTGTTATACATCCATCCATCAGAAATAAATAAAATAGAAGAAATACCTTTTTTACCTATCGGATTTTTTAAGAACAAGAAAATTTTGTCATCTACAGACAAAATTCAAGAAACTTTTACAAGTTCTGGCACTACCGGAAGTACAACTAGCAAACATTTTGTTACCGATATTAACCTTTACAAAGAAAGTTATTTAAAAGGTTTTAGCCATTTTTATAACCATATAGAAGATTATGTAGTACTAGCTTTACTGCCTAATTATTTAGAAAGAAAAGGATCTTCATTAGTTTTTATGGTAGATGATTTAATAAAAAAAACTAACAATATAGAAAGTGGGTTTTATCTTGATAATATTGATGAGTTGGCTAAAAAATTAATAACTTTAGATAAAAAAGGCCAAAAAATACTTTTAATTGGCGTTTCATTTGCCTTATTAGATTTAATAGAGCAACATCAGTTTCAACTAAAAAATACGATTGTTATGGAAACTGGTGGCATGAAGGGTAGAAGAAAAGAACTTATAAGAGAAGAGTTACACCTTGAGCTACAAAATGGTTTTGGGGTTCAAAAAATACACTCAGAATATGGCATGACAGAATTGTTAAGTCAGGCCTATTCTAACGGAAATGGTATTTTTAAAACACCACCTTGGATGAAGATTTTAACCAGAGATACCGAAGACGCATTGTCTATACAAGCAATTGGTAAAACTGGTGGTATTAATGTAATTGATTTGGCAAACTATAATTCTTGCTCATTTATTGCCACACAAGATCTCGGTAAAATTCATACAGATACAACTTTTGAAATTATTGGTCGTTTTGATGCTTCGGATATTAGAGGTTGTAACTTAATGGTGCTGTAAAACAATTTTGAGAGAATTTATATTTTAGTGTATTTAAAAAAATTTTGATGAAAATAAAAACATTACCTTTTTTACTCTTTTTTATTACGCAGATAACTTATAGTCAAGAAATTACAGGATTTGTTTTCAATGAAAAAAAAAACCCCTAAAAGAAGCAAGGGTAATAAATAAAAATAGGCAAACCATTACTAATAATCTAGGTAAGTTTACATTAAAAAATTGTGCTGTTGGAGATGTACTACAAATATTTTTTATAGGATATCAAACAAAAGAAATTGAAATTAAAAACTTAAAAACTAAAATAATAGTAGTTTTAACCGAAAAAGTAACCCGTTTAGACGAAATCGTTATTACTCCTAAAATTGATGCACTTCGCATGATTACCGACATCGATATACAGATGAATCCTGTAAACTCATCACAAGATATAATGCAAAAAGTTCCGGGTCTATTTATTGGGCAGCATGCAGGAGGCGGAAAAGCAGAGCAAATATTTTTGAGGGGCTTTGATATTGACCACGGAACAGATATTAGCATAACTGTAGACGGCTTACCAGTAAACATGGTGTCTCATGCACACGGGCAAGGTTATGCAGATTTGCATTTCTTAATACCCGAAACGATAGAAAAAATTGACTTTGGTAAAGGGCCCTATTATCAAAATAAAGGCAACTTTACCACTGCAGGCTATGTTAATTTTTCTACCAAAGAAAAACTAGAAAATAGTTCTTTAAAACTAGAAGCAGGCCAATTTAACACCAATAGATTATTAGGAATATTTAATGTAATGCAAAGTAACAACCATAATGCATATATGGCTACCGAATTTTTATCTACTGACGGCTTTTTTGAAAGCCCACAAAATTTTAACAGGATAAATGTTTTTGGGAAATACACAGGCAAAATAAATAAGAATGATAAAATAGGTGTCATTGCTTCTTATTTTGATAGCAAATGGGATGCATCGGGTCAAATACCACAAAGAGCAGTAGATAATGAAATTATTACACGATTTGGCGCTATTGATGATACCGAAGGCGGTGCTACCTCTAGAAGTAATTTGTTATTAAACTATGAAAAGATTATCAATAAAAAGTCATCTATAAAAAATAAAATATTTTTAAGCCAATACGATTTTGAACTCTTCTCTAACTTTACGTTTTTTCTTGAAGATTCAGTAAACGGAGACCAAATACGTCAAAAAGAAAATAGAGTCACTTTTGGAGTAAACTCAGACTATAGTAAATCATTCTCAAACAGAAATTTTAAAGGAGATTGGCATGCTGGAATAAGCTTAAGAAACGATCAAACTAAAAACACCGAACTTTCTAAAACTAAAAATAGAACTGAAACTATAGACCTTTTAAAACTAGGAGACATCAACGAGACTAATATAGGGGCATATATTGGTACCAATATTGATGTAAACAAATGGACTTTTAATACGTCGATAAGGCTTGATTATTTTGATTTTCAATACAATGATCTATTAGCTTCAAACTATAAAACACAAGGAAAGTTGATGGCTATTGTAAGTCCAAAATTAAATGTTTTATACAATACATCAAACAATTTACAGTTTTATCTGAAAACAGGTAAAGGTTTCCACTCTAACGACACAAGAGTTGTAGTTTCAGAAAGAGATAAAAGAGTTTTGCCTGCTGCTTATGGTTATGATATAGGCTATATATGGAAACCTACGCCAAAAATGCTCTTAAATATGGCCTATTGGTATTTGTATTTAGAACAAGAATTTGTATATGTTGGCGATGCTGGAATTGTAGAACCTAGTGGAAAAACAAAAAGACTAGGATTAGATTTAAGTTATAGATACCAACCTTTATCATGGTTGTTTTGGAATTTAGATCTTAATTATACCTATGCCCGTTCTATTAATGAACCAAAAGGAGAAAATTACATTCCGTTAGCCCCAGATTTCACAACAGTTAGTGGCTTAAACTTTTTATTTAAATCGGGTATTTATGGCAGTATGAATTTACGCCATTTAGCAAATAGACCTGGTAATGAAAACAACTCAATTATAGCAAAAGGATATACTATTACTGATTTAAACATAGGTTATAAGTGGAATAAAATAAATTTTGGTGTTCAAATTAAAAATGTATTTAATACTGAGTGGAATGAAACTCAATTTGCAACAGAGTCTAGACTGCGAAACGAAACAAACCCGGTAAATGAAATACATTTTACCCCAGGAACTCCCTTTTTTGTGAAAGGAAGCATAGAATATAATTTTTAAATTATTAGCTTATTTAATAATATAAGTTATTAGAGAAGTAAAGTCAATAAATCCAATCTGTAATATTAGACAAATGTTAAAAGGTTGTATATAAAACAGTAAGTTCTACTATTTTTTTACTATCTTTCAAAAGCTTTTTTTACTTAAAAGCTAAACTAATCTTGAAAAAAAACTAAAACTATTAATAGTAACAAGGCGCAACCGAAAAGCCATACGAGTAGGATAATATAAAATTAAAAAAAAAGAAAATGGACGCACAAAAAGTAGACCTATTTATCATGACTAACGGAAAATTTTTTGAAAGTCATCAAATAAACGTAATAAGAGATAGAATGTTACAAATTGATGAATCAAAATGGTCTGCACTATCGGTTACACAATTTAAAGATCCTACCACAATACTTATTGTTTCTTTACTTGCAGGCCCTTTAGGTATCGATAGATTTATGATTGGAGATACCGCAATGGGAATTGGTAAACTTATAACATGTGGTGGCTTTGGTATATGGACCATTGTAGATTGGTTTTTAATTCAGAAAGCTACCCGTGAAAAAAATATAGAAAAAATTCAACGTTTTTTATAAAAATGTCACTTAACAGGAATAGGCTTTATATACGTGTTATAATAGCCTCTGTTGTAGGGTATGTTTGGATTTTACTACAGGTAACCAAAAATAATTTTTCAAACAACCCTTTTCGGGTTTGTTTTCTTAAACAAATTACAAACATACCCTGCCCATCCTGTGGCACAACTCGCTCTGTAACATCAATAATTCAGGGTCATTTTTTAGATGCTTTATATAGCAATCCCCTAGGATATTTAATTTTTATAGTCCTGCTTATTTCTCCGTTTTGGATTCTTAAAGACCTCTTTAAAAAAACAAATACATTTTTACAATTTTACATAAAAATACTTACCACTATTAAAAAACCGAAAATAGCGTTTGTTTTAATAGTATTGGTAATTTTAAACTGGATTTGGAATATTAATAAAGGATTATGATTCACATAAAAAAATTCACATACTTACCAGGAGAGCATGAACTAGAAGCTGCCTCTAATAGTTATTTAATGTCTTTATTAGCAATTATTGTTGGGCTACCCTTACCAATCGTAAATCTAATTGCCACCTTTATATTTTACTTAGGCAACCGAAAATCTTCTTATTTTGTCCGGTGGCATTGTACGCAAGCATTGCTTTCTCAATTGTCTTTACTTGTAATGAATAGCTACGCTTTTTGGTGGACAGTATCAATCTTTTTTGAAGATCAAACGATTACAAACAACTACATTGCCTACATTATTGTTGCTATTGTTTTTAACCTTATCGAATTTATAACAACCATTTACATTGCTGTAAATACTAGAAAAGGTATTCATGTAGAATGGTGGCTTTACGGAACATTAACAAATCTTATCTGTAAAAAAAGAATATGAAAAAAGTTATAATTCAAATATCATTAGCAGTAATACTGTTTTTTGGACTGTGGTTTTCTTTAGCTCAAGTAAACTGGGTGAAAATTTTTGATGTTGAAAAAAATATTGATAAAACAGAACAAAAGCTAGGCAATCTTTTTTGGAAATTTTTTAAAAACTCTGAAAAAGAAAACACAAACATTCAGACAACAAAAACAATAGATTCGATTGTAAATCATCTTTGTAATGCTAATAAAATTGATCGAAAAAAAATAAAAGTTCACATACTTTTAAAAGATGAAATTAATGCTTTTGCACTGCCAAACGGGCATTTAATAATTTACAGTGGCTTGGTGCTTAATGCAGATTCTCAAGAAGAATTGGCCGGCGTAATTTGTCATGAAATTGCACACATAGAGTTAAAACATGTAATGAGAAAGCTGATTAGAGAAACAGGAATTTCTTTACTGATTTCGATTACTACCGGCAACGGAAACTTAGAAGTAATTAAAGAAACTGCCAAACTTTTATCTTCGGCTGCTTTTAGTAGGGAATTAGAAAAAGAAGCAGATATGAAAGCGGTAGATTATTTATTAAATGCAAAAGTAAACCCTGCCCCTTTTGCAGATTTCTTGTACAAATTATCTGAAATAAACCCTACAATACCCGAATATCTTACTTGGGTTAGCAGTCATCCAGAGTCTAAAGAAAGAGCAAAATATGTTGTTGAGTATAGCAAACAAAAAGATGCAGATTACAAAACTATTATAAGTACTAAAACTTGGGAAGAATTAAAAAACAATCTAAAAGAATAAAAACAAAAAAGGCAAAAAATTAATTTTTTGCCTTTTTCTATATATAAATCAATTATAATTAATCGGTTTTTAAGGCATTCCAGCCTTGCGCTTTTAATTCAATTTCTTGACTAGCTCTGGTTACTAAATTCAACCCTTGATTTTCGGAAGTAATGTGCCCAATAATAGAAAAGTTTGGATTCCCTTTTATTTTATCAAAATCTGCTATTGGTACTGTAAATAAAAGCTCGTAATCTTCGCCACCACTTAAAGCTACCATGGTAGAATCTAACTCAAACTCTTCGCAGGCAGAAATTACTTGTGGATCTAGTGGTAATTTATCTTCATAAATTTTACATCCAACGTTACTTTGTGTACAAATATGAAAAAGTTCTGAAGAAAGTCCGTCAGAAATATCAATCATTGCTGTTGGTTTTACTTCCATCGCCTTTAACAAAGGCGCAATATCTTTTCTTGCTTCTGGCTTTAGTTGTCGCTCAATTAAATAGGTGTAATTGTCTAAATCTGGTTGATTATTTGGGTCTACTTTAAATACTTGCTTTTCTCTTTCTAGTACTTGCAATCCTAAATAAGCAGCTCCTAAATCTCCAGAAACAACAATTAAATCTGTTTCTTTTGCGCCATTTCTATACACAACATCTTCTTTTTCTGCCTTACCAATTGCCGTTACAGAAATTAAAATACCTTTGGTAGAAGAAGTGGTATCTCCGCCTATTAAATCTACTTTATAAGTATCGCAAGCAAGCTGAATACCTGCATACAATTCTTCTATGGCTTCTAAAGGAAAACGATTAGAAACCGCAATCGATACTGTTATTTGTTCTGCAACACCATTCATCGCATACACATCAGACAAGTTAACCATTACAGCCTTGTAGCCCAGATGTTTAAGAGGCATGTAACTTAAATCGAAATGCACACCTTCTACTAATAAATCTGTTGTTACTAAAGTCTGTTTTTCTGAAGCATTTAAAACAGCTGCATCATCGCCAATTGCTTTTACGGTCGATGCATTTTCTACTTTAAAATATTTTGTAATATGATTGATCAAACCAAACTCACCAAGCTCGGCTAACGATGTTTTTTGTGTGTTTTTATCTTCTAACATCTTGCAAAGATAGGTACATTCTAAAAAACCACAGAACTAGTTTAACATCAATCTTTAATTATTTTAGTATTTTTGATGGATATCTTTTTAAATATGACACGTTTTATTTTACTTATTATAAGTCTTTTTATATGTTCAATTGGTTTAAAAGCTCAAGAATTACAAAAAATATCTGAGGCCGAAGCTAAATCTGCTCATGCAAAATTACACTTTAAGGCAAATGCAAATACAGGTAATTATGATGTTACTTATCATAAGTTAGAATTTACCGTAAACCCTTCTGCAGCTAGTATTTCTGGTAAGGTTAGCACTACTTTTACGGCCTTAGAAGATATGAATACCGTTACCTTTGATTTAGATGATAATATGGTGGTTAGCTCGGTTACTCAAAACAATAATACCGTAACTTACAGTCAAAATGCAAATGACGAATTAATTATCAACCTAGAAAATACCCTCAATTTAGGTGCAGCAACTACTGTAGAAATAACGTATAGTGGTAACCCAACTAGCAATGGTTTTGGTTCTTTTGAAGTAACCACGCATGGAAATGCTCAAACACCTGTTTTATGGACACTCTCTGAGCCTTATGGAGCATTAGGTTGGTGGCCATGTAAGCAAGATTTAAATGATAAAATTGATGTTATTGATGTGTATATTACAGCGCCAGAACAATACACGGCTGTTTCTAATGGTCTAGAACAAGGTACTAGCTTAACTCCGCCCGGTAGAAAAACCACTCATTATAAGCACCAATACCCAATACCTGCATATTTAATTGCAATTGCGGTTACCAATTACGAAACCTATTCTCATACAGTTGCAAACAATGGCAACCCTTTTCCGGTGGTAAACTATGTATATCCAGAAAGTTTAAGTGCTGCTCAAAATAGTACAGGTGTTACCGTAGATATTATGAATCATTTTATCAACTTATTTGGGGCTTACCCTTTTGAAAATGAAAAATATGGTCATGCTCAATTTGGTTGGGGTGGTGGTATGGAGCATACAACGGTTTCTTTTATGGGTAATTTTAGTAGAAATCTAATTGCGCACGAATTAGCACACCAATGGTTTGGCAATAAGGTTACCTGTGGCAGTTGGAAAGATATTTGGTTAAACGAAGGTTTTGCTACCTATTTAACTGGCCTAACAGTAGAACATTTAGATGGTGAGGCAGCGTTTAAAACTTGGCGAAACAATGCTAAAAATACAGTAACCTCTGCAACAAATGGTGCTGTGTATCTTTCTGATATTGATACCACTAGTGTAAATAGAATTTTTAGCAGTCGATTGTCTTACAACAAAGGTGCGATGGTACTACATATGCTGCGTAAAAAATTAGGTGATACCAACTTTTTTATAGCACTTAAAAACTATCTGTCTGATGCAAATTTAGCATACGGATACGCAAAAACACCCGACTTAATTGCGCATTTAGAAGCTGCAAGTAATTTAAATTTAACCGGTTTTTTTGATGATTGGGTATACCAACAAGGCTACCCAACGTATAACTTAGAATGGTATCAACCTACCACAAATACTATTTCTATTAGTTTGCAACAGCATCAGAGTGATGCTTCTGTTTCATTTTTTGAAGCCAACGTGCCCATTAGAATATATGGTACAAACGGCGAAACTGCAGATGTTCTATTAAATAATACCGGCAATGCACAAACTTTTGTAGAAAACGTTTCTTTTCAAGTAAGCAATGTAGAGATTGATCCTGATAGTCATTTGATTACTAAAAACAACACAAGTACCTTAAATACAGAACGTAATATATATACCAAATATACTTTTGAAGTAGTACCAAACCCTGTAAAAAATATACTAACCCTTAAAACGAATGCTTCTAACTTGTTTAAAAATCTAATTTTATACAATGCCTTTGGTAAAAAAATACTTGAAACGAATAAAACAGAAATAAGCATTAGTAATTTAAGTAACGGTGTTTATTTTATAAGTATTATTACCGGTAAAGGAATTTTTAACAAAAAAGTGATCAAAGAATAGTTGCTAAATTTTAGCCTTTTTATCTGCTTTGATCTATTTATAAATAAGTTTTTCTATTTTTACCATCACAAATAATTATTTCTTTGATTTCGATAACAACCAGCCATCAGAAAAAAGTCTATTTTGCATCAGACCAACATTTAGGCGCACCTACTGCAGCACTTAGCTTTCCTAGAGAACAAAAATTTGTTGCTTGGTTAGATGGCGTTAAAGAAGATGCTGAAGCTATTTTTTTACTAGGAGATTTGTTCGATTTTTGGTTCGAATATAAAACTGTTGTTCCTAAAGGTTTTGTAAGAGTTTTAGGAAAATTAGCCGAACTAAAAGACCGTGGTATTCCTATTTATTTTTTTGTAGGAAACCATGATTTATGGATGCACGATTATTTTGAAAAAGAATTAAACATTCCGGTATATCATGAACCGCAAGAGTTTTTAATCAACAATAAAAAGTTTTTAATTGGTCATGGTGATGGTTTAGGGCCAGGAGACAAAGGCTATAAACGCATGAAAAAAGTGTTTACTTTTCCTTTGTTTAAATGGATGTTTAGATGGCTACACCCAGACTTAGGTTTAAGACTAGGACAATATTTATCGGTTAAAAATAAGCTAATTTCTGGTGATAAGGATGCTAAATTTTTAGGAGAAGAAAAAGAATGGTTGGTTTTATATTGCAAGCGAAAATTAGAAACCAAACACTACGATTATTTTGTTTTTGGCCACAGACACCTTCCGTTAGAAATACAACTGCAAGAAAATAGCAAGTACATAAATCTTGGTGATTGGATTCAGTATTTTACCTATGGTTCCTTTAACGATTCTTTTCAATTACTAGAATCTAAATAAAATAAACTTAATTATAAAGCATAAAAAAAGAGCGGCAATATTGCCGCTCTTTTTAGGTAATTAAATTTAATTATTTTAAGTTGAAACTTACTCTTGCAAATAAGAAACGACCACCAATACCAAATTGTTGAGATCTTCTAGACCAATCGAAACGACCACCACTACGGTTTGCTTCAATAGCTCTGTCTGGATATACATCTAATAAGTTATTAGCACCTACTGTTAAAGTTAAGTCTTCAGTGGCTTTATATCCTAAAGATAAATCGGTAACAATTTTAGAAGCAAAATCTTGCTGATTTGCTAAAGTGTTTGTTGCTTCAGAAACCTCACCAAAGTATACGTTTCTTAGAAAAACATTAAACTTACCAGAAGTTAAACTATTGGTTAAGTTTACTTTTGTTCTTGGCACTGCCTCTTCTAAAAAGATTCTACTGTCTTCTGGAAAATAAGTTCCCTCTAAGCCAGCATCTCTTAAAACTTGAGAAGATTTAATATTACCTACTTGTTTTGTTTGAGAAAAAGTACCTGATAAATCAGACTTTAATCTTGTATTTGAACCTAAAGTTGTTTTGTGAGAAATTACAACATCTATACCTTTAGACTGTGTGTCTATTGCATTGGCAAAGAAAGAAGCTGCGGTTGCATTTGCTTGTACTAATAAATTATCTAATTGAGTTCCTGTACCTGGTCCTTTAAACTGACCGGTATACACTACTCTATCATCAATGTTTACAATGTAACCATCTACTGTAAAAGTAAGGTTAGACTCTGGTAACTTTGCTGTAAAACCTGCACTAAAACTATTAGAAGTTTCTTCTTTTAATTCAGGAATACCTAATAACTTAGCCGCTTTACTATCATTTGCAAACGTACCAACTTCTACAGGAATACCATCTTGAAAAATAGTTGATGTAGAGTTGTAATTTAACTGGTGTAAAGAAGGAGCTCTAAAACCGGTGTTAAAAGAAGCTCTTAATCTAAAGTTATCTGATGCTTTATAAATAGACGCTAATTTAAAGTTTAACGTAGATCCGAAATCAGAATAGTTTTCGAAACGTGTTGCAAAAGTAGTAGAAAATACATCAGAAAACTTTGCATCTAAATCTACATATGCAGCAACACTACTACGTGCTCTGTCTAACTCATTTTTTGGTCCGAAACCAGGAAATACCTGAGAACCACCTGGTCTAGAGTTTCCAAAAAAGTCTTTTAAAGGACTTGTACCTGTAACACCTGTAAATGGTGTTCCGTCTGCTTTATATTGTGTATAAGAAGCTTCTTCTCCAGAAATTATTTGATAATTTTCTACTCTGTGTTCTGCTCCGAAAGCAACTCCTAAACCTTCAAATGTGTCTTCATAAAATTGAGACAAATCTAAATTAGTAGTGTTTTGAGAGAACGAAAATCCACCTGCATCAAAAACTGTTGGCGATGCTGTTCCTTGAGACGCATTGTACGTGTTTCCGATAGTAAAATCAAACGCATTTTTACCGTACGTGTTAGAAAAATCTACATTCCACTCACCAATTTTACCTTTAATACCTACTGCTAAAGATTGATCTGAAATAGTTGAGTTAATTTCTGGTAAAAATCCGTCAATGTAGGCTGGTGTAAATGTTCTACTCTGATTTGGCAATCTATAAAAACCTGCAGAATTACCATTTCTAGAACTCATACCCGCAAAAGAGTACAATTCTGTACCATTATCATCTAAAGGCAATTTAAAGTTCGCAAAGAAACGACCACCTCTAACTCTAGATTGACCAACTCTCATGTTAAAATCGGTTCTATCTAAACCTCTTGCTGCTAATTCTGTTGTTGTATTGTCTGCAGATAAAATACCTTGTAATGCAGTCTTTGTTGTTGCACCATTTAAGTTAATACCTGCTGCATTTGCATATTGTATAACATCAGAAACATCATCATCTAATAAATTAGCTAAACTGTAACCATCTGCATCTGCAAATCTTTCTACTGTGTTATATAGGTTAAAAATACTACCTTCCCATTCTTTCATTCTGTTGTAGTCTTCACGTACATCAAAATCTCCAGAAAAGTTAATTAAACCACCATTCTTACCTATTGGCAAACCATAACTAGCGCTAATATTGGTTGTTTGACCATCTACACCACCTGTTTGTGAGTTTGCATTTTTACTAAAGTTTGCACCAGTTGTAACATTTAAAGAAAGTTCATTAACACTTTCATTTAATACAATATTAATTACACCTGCAATTGCATCAGAACCGTATTGTGCCGCTGCACCGTCTCTTAAAACTTCTAATCTTTTAATTGCAGAAGCTGGTATTGCGTTTAAATCTGTACCCACAGATCCTCTACCAAAAGTACCGTTTACATTTACCAAAGAAGAAGTATGTCTTCTTTTTCCGTTAATTAACACCAATACCTGATCTGGCCCTAAACCTCTTAAAGAAGCAGGATCTACGTGATCGGTACCATCTGAAATAGTTTGTGTATTAGAGGTAAATGAAGGTGCTACGAAATTTAAAATCTGATTTAAATTTACTTGTGGCGATGAAGAAGCCAACTCTTTAATATCTACTACATCGATTGGCACAGGGCTATCTATTGCAGATCTATTTGGATTTCTAGATCCAATTACAACGACCTCTTCTAAGGCATTGTCTTCGTTTACGCTTATTGTAAAGTAAGAAGTATCTGTTACTGTAACAACCTTTGTAGCAAAGCCCATTGATGAGATTACCAATTTAGCTGGTAAGCTTTTTACAGTAATAGAAAATGCTCCAGCATCGTTAGTAGTGGTTCCGTTGGTGGTTCCTTTTTCTACTACATTCATGTAAGGTAGTGCTTCTCCCGAGGTATCGGTTACCTTACCTTTTATTGTTTGTGCAGTCATTGTGAGGGGCAACAAAAACAAAAAACAAATTTTTAACAAATTTTTAATGTTTTTTTTAATCATTTTATTTTAGTTTTTAGTTATACACAAATATTAAGTTTTTTATTGAACTATCCTAATTATCATAAAATTATCTAAAAAAGAGAAAAGGGTTTATCTTTAACCAACTTTTAACAATTATCAAAAAGTTAAAATTGTAGATTTGTTTTTCACAAAAAAAATAACACCTAATACCTTTATAAAATGGATGTAGATGTAAGAGCTATTAATGAAAAAATAGAAAGAGAAAGTGCCTTTATAGACATTCTTACTTTAGAGATGAACAAAGTAATTGTGGGACAAAAACAAATGATAGAAAGTTTGTTAATTGGTTTAATAGGAAATGGCCATATTTTACTAGAAGGTGTGCCTGGTTTAGCAAAAACATTAGCCATAAATACTTTATCTAAAGCCGTACAAGCAAGCTTTAGTAGAGTTCAGTTTACACCAGACTTGTTGCCTGCAGATGTTGTTGGAACCATGATTTACAACATGAAGCAGAATAACTTTGAAATAAAAAAAGGACCTATTTTTGCAAATTTTGTACTTGCTGATGAAATTAACAGAGCGCCTGCCAAAGTGCAATCTGCGTTGTTAGAGGCCATGCAAGAGCGTCAAATTACAATAGGAGACACTACCTTTAATTTAGAAGAACCATTTTTAGTAATGGCTACCCAAAACCCTGTAGAACAAGAAGGTACTTACCCTTTACCAGAAGCACAGGTAGACCGTTTTATGTTAAAAGTAGTTATCGATTACCCAAAACTACAAGACGAGCAAATAGTAATGCGTCAAAATTTATCTGGTAGTTTCACAAAAGTAAATCCAGTGGTTTCTGTGGCAGAAATTTTAAGAGCTAGAGAAGTTGCGAATGAGGTTTATATGGATGAAAAAATTGAAAAATATATTTTAGATATTATTTTTGCAACTCGTTATCCAGAAAAATACAACTTACCACAATTAAAAGACTTAATTGGTTTTGGTGCCTCGCCACGTGGAAGCATCAACCTTGCAAAAGCTGCTAAATGTTATGCGTTTATTAAAAGAAGAGGCTACGTAATACCAGAAGATGTTAGAGCCGTTGTTTTTGATGTATTGCGCCATAGAATAGGAATTACTTACGAAGCAGAAGCAGAAAATGTAACTTCTGTAGACATTATTAATGCTATAATTAATGAGATTGAAGTACCTTAAAATTTGTAATCGTGTAATTTTTTAAGTGTTTACAATTACACGCAAACTACAATTACACTTTTAAACAACTAAACAATTACTCATTGGATACAAAGGAAATACTAAAAAAGGTTCGTAAAATAGAAATTAAGACAAAACGTTTGTCTAATGATATTTTTGGTGGCGAATACCACTCGTCATTTAAAGGACGTGGTATGACTTTTTCTGAAGTAAGACAATACCAATTTGGTGATGATGTTAGAGCCATCGATTGGAATGTTACCGCGCGTTACAACGAGCCCTATATTAAAGTTTTTGAAGAAGAGCGAGAACTAACCATGATGTTATTGGTAGATGTGTCTGGCTCAGAATTATTTGGTACATCAACTCAGTTTAAAAAAGATACTGTTACAGAAATTGCTGCTATATTAGCCTTTTCTGCGACACAAAACAATGATAAAGTTGGTTTAATTTTATTTTCTGATGATGTAGAACTATACATTCCGCCTAAAAAAGGGAAAAGTCATGTTTTAAGAATTATTAGAGAGTTGATAGAATTTAAACCAAAAAGTAAGCAAACAAATATTGCTGCAGCTTTAAAGTTTTTATCTAGTGTGTTAAAAAAAAGAGCCATTGTTTTTATGCTGTCTGACTTTATGGATGATGATTATGAAAAAACACTTAAAATAGCAGCAAAAAAGCACGATTTAACAGGTATTCGAGTGTTTGATAAGTATGATGAAGAAATTCCGAATTTAGGAATGATTCCTTTATTAGATGCTGAAACTGGCAAGGTACAATTGGTAAACACAGCCTCTAAATCTGTAAGAAATAGTTACAAAGCAAATGCTTTGCGTTTAAATGACTATTATACAAATATCTTTAAAAGAGGAGGTGCTGGCGCAATTAACATAAGAGTTGATGAAAATTACGTTAAAAAACTTTTAGGGTATTTTAAACAAAAAGGGCGTTAACCTCTAAAAATTAGGTCGAGTAACTTTGAGAAAAATGAACAAATTTGCATCGAAATCTATTAAAATGAAAAAACAACTATTATATATATTCTTATTTATTACCACGCTAAGTTTTGCTCAAAAACCGATGGTAAACGCAGCTATAGACACTACAAATATTAGAATTGGCGAACAGTTTCAGTTAAAAATCTCTGTAAACGACATTCAGAATGTTATTATTCCTAAAATAGCACTAAAAGGACTAGAAATAGTAGACTCTACAAAAGTAGATACCGTTGAAAACACCTTAATAAAAAAATATACATTAACAGGTTTTGATAGTGGTGCATTTTACATCCCTCAGCAACAAATATTTGTAAAAAACCAGGCTTTTTTAACAGACTCTTTGTTGGTAAATGTGGCTACAATTGCCATTGACACTACTAAAGTTAAAAAATTTCCAATAAAAGCCATTAAAAGCGAACCTTATGTTTTTGATGATTATAAACTGTATGTTTATCTTGGTTTACTTGCCTTACTGCTAATTGCATTTGGTATATACTGGTTTGTAATTAGAAAAAAGGAGGAAGAAAAAGAAATTTTTACTGAACCGTTATTGCCTCCGTTCGAAGAAGCACTTTCTAAATTAGAAATTTTAGACAAAAAATTATTGTGGCAAAACAATAAAATAAAACAATATTATAGCGAATTAACAGAAATTGTTAGAGGTTATATTGAGCGAGAACTAAAAGTACCTGCGTTAGAAAAAACTACCGATCAGGTTTTAGACATGCTTAAAGATTTTAAAGATGCAGAAACTATTTTAACATCCGAAGAAACAATAAAAAAATTAAAGGAATTGTTACAAGAAGCAGATTTAGTGAAATTTGCAAAATCGAAACCTTTAGCAATAGAAATAGAAGAAGACAGAAAAGATGCTCAAGAAATAATAAGCAACTTAAAGCCGAAACCAATTATAGAAGAAAATGATGATGAATTGGAGTAATTTAGAATTTAACAATCCTGAGTTTTTATGGCTATTAATTGCAATACCAATCATTGCAATTTGGTATTTTTTTACGCAAAAAAGCAATGCCGCAATATTAACAATGCCAACTACAAAAGGTTTTAAAACATCGTCTGTTTTACCAAAATTAAAACCTGTTCTATACCTATTAAGACTATTGGCCTTGTCTGCAATAATTGTTGCATTAGCAAGACCAAGAAATGTGTCTGTAAGCAAAAAAACCAAGACCAATAAAGGGATTGATATTGTAATGGCTATCGATGTGTCTGCTAGTATGTTGGCAAGAGATTTAAAACCAAATAGATTAGAAGCGCTTAAAAAAGTAGCCATAGATTTTGTAGACAGAAGACCCAACGACAGAATAGGGATTGTAGTTTATGCCGGAGAAAGTTTTACGCAAACACCAATTACAAGTGATAAAAGCATTATAAAACGAACCATTTCTGAACTAAAATGGGGGCAATTAGAAGGCGGTACTGCGATAGGAATGGGCTTGGGTTCTGCCGTAAATAGACTTAAAGAAAGTACTGCAAAAAGTAAAATTATAATTCTACTAACAGACGGCGTTAATAACTCTGGTAATATAGATCCAAGAACAGCAACAGAGCTAGCCAAAGAGTTAAAGATTAAAACCTATACAATTGGTATTGGTACAAACGGAATGGCAGATTTTCCTTGGAGTAGAGACCCAAGAACAGGCAATTTACAGTTTAGAAAACAACAAGTTGAAATAGACGAAGCACTTTTAAAAGAAATTGCTACAGAAACAGAAGGAAAATATTTTAGAGCAACCGATAATGTTTCTTTAAAAGAAATTTATGATGAGATAGATACGCTAGAAAAAACAAAGATTGAAGAGTTTAAATATTACAATTATCAAGAAAATTATAGACTTTTCGTCTTTTTAGGACTCGGGTTTTTAATATTAGAATTTATTTTAAAAAACACAATTTTTAAATCATTTATTTAAAAAGAAGTGTAATTGTTGAATCGTGTAATTGTTAAAAAATGTACTTATTTTCATTTGAGAAATTAGAAGTTTGGAAAGAGGCAATACATCTTTCTAAAGAGATCTATAAAGTAACCTCTTCTTTTCCTTCAGAAGAAAAATTTGGGTTAACTAGTCAGATTAAAAGAGCTACAAACTCGATTGCTGCTAATTTAGCTGAAGGCACATCTAGAATTACAAATAAAGACAAGGCCCATTTTACAACAATTGCTTTTAGCACAACAATGGAAGTGTTAAATCATCTAATATTATCAAAGGAGTTAGAATTTATTTCTGAAGAGGAATATCAAAAATTAAGAAACCAAATTTATAAAATATCTAACATGCTAAATGCTTTGCGAAAAGCACAATTAAACAATTAAACAGTTAGACAGTTACACCTATTTAAAATGTACAAAATAGAAGCACCAACTTATTTTTATTTACTAATTATCATTCCGATAATGATTGTTATTTTCTTATTGGTTTTATGGTGGAAAAAAAGTGCGCAGAAAAAATTTGCAGACGTTGGTTTATTAGAAAAATTAGCACCAAATACCTCTACTTTTAAGTCAACTTTAAAGCTGATTGTTTTACTCTTAGGAATGTTCTTTTTAATTGTTTCTTTAGTAAACCCAAAAATGGGTACAAAACTAAAAACAGTAAAAAGACAAGGGGTAGATATTGTGTTTGCCCTAGATGTTTCTAAAAGTATGTTGGCAGAAGATATTGCGCCCAACAGACTAGAAAAAGCAAAGCAAATAATTACAAAAACCATCGACAAACTAGGCTCTGATAGAGTTGGAATAATTATTTATGCTGGTAATTCTTATCCGTTACTTCCTATAACTACAGATCATGCGGCAGCAAATATGTTTCTACAAAATGCAAATCCAGATATGGTTTCTAGTCAAGGTACCGATATTAATGGTGCATTAGAATTGGCAAAAACCTATTATAATAATGATGATCAAACCAACCGTTTTTTAATTATTATTTCTGATGGAGAAGATCATCAAGAAGAAACAAAACAAGTAGCACAAAATTTAGCAAACGAAGGGGTTAAAATATATACAATTGGTGTGGGAACAGAAAGTGGCGGACCAATACCTTTAAGAATAAATGGCTCTATGATTGGCTACAAAAAAGACAACAAAGGAGAAACTGTTGTTACCCAAAGAAAACCGAAGGTTTTACAAGGCATTGCGAATGCTGCAGAGGGTAGTTATATAGACGGTAATATCACCGAAAACCCAGTAAAGCAAATTGCAGATGTGATTGCAAATGCCGAAAAAAATGAATTTGAAACTAAACAATTTTCAGATTACAAAGACCAATTTCAATGGTTTTTAGCAGCTGGTTTGCTTTTTTTAATTATTGATGTTTTCTTTTTTGAAAAGAAAACAAAGTGGTTGAAAAAAGTAGATTTGTTTAATGAAGAAAAAAATAAAAATTAACATGAAACACTTATTCAATTTTTCAATTGTTTTCTTGATGTTTTTTTCATCAACAATAATCTTTGCACAAAAAGACTCTATTTCTCAGCAACGTAAAGCTAGAAAGTTGTTGCGACAAGGAAACGAATTGTACAAACAAAAAAATTATACAGATGCTTCTGTTGCTTATCAAAAAGCATTAACACAAAATGCAAAATATAAAAAAGCGAGTTACAATTTAGGAAATGCCTTATATGAAAACAAGAACTTTAAAGAGGCTATACCGCAATACGAACTAACAGCAGAAACTGCTAAAAATAAATTTACAAAAGCAGAAGCATTCCATAATATTGGTAATGCCATGATGGAGCAAAAGCAATATCAACCTGCTGTAGATGCATATAAAAACGCCTTAAGAAACAACCCTAATGATGATGAAACCCGTTATAATTTAGCAGTTGCACAACAGCTTTTAGAAAAAGAAAAACAAGATAACAAAGATAATAAAGACAAGAAGGATAATAAGGACGACAAGAAAGACAAAGAAAAGGACGATAAAAAAAATAAAGACGATAACAAAGACGGCAAAAAGGATAAAGACAAGAAAGACGAAAAGAAAAAGGACGGTGAAGGAGATAAAGATAAAAAACAAGACCCTAAAAAAAACGAAAATAAAAAACAACAAAAACCAAAGCCTCAGCAAGGAAAAATGACACCTCAACAGGTAAAGCAACTTTTAGAGAGCTTAAACAACGAGGAGAAAAAAACTCAGAAAAAAATGAATGCTAAAAAAGCAAAAGGTAAAAAAACAAAACAAGAAAAAGATTGGTAGTTTTGCAACCAATCAGTTTTTATAAAAGAAGTATATTTTTAGATAGATGAAAGGTAAAATAGTATTTATATTCTTATTGTTAACTTGCATTTTTACCAGTGCACAAGAAGCCTCTTTAGTAGCAAAAGTGAGTAAAAATAAGTTGGGTTTAAACCAGCGTTTACGCATCGAGTTTTCTATAAACAAACAAGGTGGCGATAATTTTACTGCTCCGAAGTTTATTAACTTTAAAATTGTTGGTGGTCCTAGCCAGTCTGTTAGTCAGTCTTGGATTAATGGAAAAGCAAGTTTTTCTCAATCTTACACATACATTCTAGAACCTAAAATAAAAGGAGAGCTTACCATTAAGCCTGCCAGTATTTTAATTGGCGGTAAAACAATAATGTCTGAGCCTATAAAAGTGATTGTTTTAGACGCTGTAGCGGTGCCTAAAGATCCAAACAACCCAAACTATGTTGCGCAACAAAACATTCATTTAGTAGCAGAAATATCTAAATCGTCACCTTTTGTTGGTGAAGGTATTTATGTTGAGTATCGATTGTATGTTAGCGAAAACATAAGTGTTTACGATACTGGTGTTACCGAAGCACCTAAATACAATGGTTTTTGGAATCAAGAAATAAAAGTTAATAGTTATCCGGTTAAAATGGGTAAATACAATGGCGAAGATTATCGATATATTGTATTGCAAAAAGCATTGTTAATACCTACTAAAACTGGTAAATTAACAATAGACCCAATGAAAATGGATATTGTTATTGGTGTACCAACTGGTAGAGCAGATTTTTTTGGAAATGTAATTACTAGAAATATTAGAAGAGAATTTGCATCCACTAAAAAAGTAATTCGCCCAAAAAGTCTTCCTTTAAATGGAAAGCCTGCAAACTTTTCTGGTGCTGTTGGTGATTTTGATTTTGATGTTGCCTTAAAGAATGATATTTTAAAAGCCAATGAAAGTGCTCAATTAAAGGTTGCTGTTTCCGGTAAAGGAAACCTAAAATTATTTGAATTACCAGAAGTTACTACTCCTGTAGAATTAGAAAAATACCAACCAGAAAGAAAAGAAAGTGTAAACATAAACGCTGGCGGTATTTCTGGTTCAATCTCTGATGTGTATACAATAGTACCGCAATACAAAGGGAAATATAAAATACCAAACCTCTCTTTCTCTTATTTTAATCCGAAAGAAAAAAAATACCATACCATAACTAGTAACGATTTTTATGTTGATGTTTTACAAGGAAAAGAGCTACAACCTGCCATAGTAGAAAATGAAGTACAAAAACAAAACGTTATAGCTACTGGTAAAAACTTTAGGTATATTGCTACAAAAACTTCTTTTAACAAAATTGAAAACACCGATTTCTTTAAATCTAATAGCTATTATTTGTTATTATTACTACCATTATTTGCAATACCTATTGTAATTTTTATTAGTAAGAATAATGAAAAAAGAAACAAAGATTTTGCAGGCAACAAACAAAGAAAAGCAGAAAGGTTGGCTAAAAAATATTTACAAGAGGCTAGCAAACACTTAGGTAAAAAAGAGGCTTTTTATGAAGCTTTAGAACGTGCCTTACATAATTATTTAAAAGCAAAACTAGGTGTTGAAACTGCAGAAATTAGTAAAGAAAACATTACAGAAATATTAATGGATAAGCAGGTAGAAGCTACAACTATCAATCAATTAATTGATGTGTTAAAAAGTTCAGATTTTGCAAGATATACCCCATTTACTGCAACTCAAATGAAAGAAGAGTTAGAAAAAGCCAAACAAGTAATTATTAAATTAGACAAACAGTTTTAAGATATGAAAAAATTTGTTTTTTTAATGCTATTCATTATCACCTCTATAAGCGCACAAGAGGTAGATAGCTTATTTGTAAGCGCTAACAATTATTATAAAAATGGCGACTATAAAAATGCAATAGAAGCTTATAAAAACATTGCCTCTAAAGAATTAGTTTCTTCTGAACTTTATTATAATTTAGGAAACGCCTACTATAAAATAAACAAAGTAGGACCCGCAATCTATTACTATGAAAAAGGATTAAAACTAAACCCTTTACAAGAAGATATAAAAAACAACTTAGTATTTGCAAAGCGCTTGGCCTTAGATAATATTGAAGCCTTACCGAAAACCATTTTTCAAAAAATAAACATAAACTACTTACAAAAACTAAGCTATAACCAATGGGCAATTGTTGTTGTAGTTGTTTCATTTTTTACCAGTCTTCTATTTTTACTATTCTATTTTGCAAGCTCTCCAGCAAAAAAAAGAGGCTATTTTACATTTAGTATTCTAAGTTTATTGTTGCTTTTAGCAACAGTATCTATCACCTATAACCAATATGGTTTTAGTAAAAACAACATAGAAGCTATTGTTTTTAGCGCAAAAACAGAGGTTAGAAATGCACCCACTTTAAATGCAGAAGAAGTATTTACATTACACGAAGGCGCAAAAGTTTTTGTTTTAGATGCAATTGATAATTGGAAAAAGATTAAATTGGCTGATGGAAAAGTTGGCTGGATCATTGCTAACGAAATAAAAGAAATATAAAAATTTGATTACAAGAAGAATAACCATCATATTAATATTCATTTTTACACTTTTTATTGTGACTCCTGCAATAATTTCTGTGGTAGAGAAAAACGTTGATATGTCTATTCTTTTTAACATAAGCGAAGAGGAAAATAGTAAGACAGAAATTTCTAAAGTTTTTAATTTAGAAATTGACCAACAAAAAAGTGCGTTCTCTATTTTTAATTCTTTAAAAGAGCACGCTAGCATTCCTTTTTATAATAAAGAATATACCCCTATTTTTTTAGAAAAAAGTTTTCCTCCTCCCGAATTAGTATAACATTCTCTAAAAAAATCAACCCATTTAATTTTAACGAAACCTACTTTAATAACACGTAGGTAAAATAATAATTATGAAAAAAATATTTTCTAACATTAAAGGAGATGCTTTTGGTGGTATTACAGCAGGTATTGTTGCCCTACCTTTAGCACTCGCATTCGGTGTCTCTTCTGGCCTTGGACCTACAGCAGGTTTATATGGCGCTATTTTTATCAGTTTTTTTGCAGCCCTTTTTGGAGGCACAAACACTCAAATATCTGGGCCAACTGCCCCTATGACTGCCGTAAGTATGGTTGTTATTGCTGGTATTATTGCCGCTAATGATGGCGATGTTACCAAAGCCTTGCCCGCAATTTTAACTGTATTTGTATTGGCTGGTTTGTTTCAAATTGGTTTGGGAATTATTGGTTTGGGTAAATACATCCGTTACATTCCCTACCCTGTTGTTTCTGGTTTTATGACTGCAATCGGACTTATAATTCTTTTAACACAAGTACTTCCTTCTGTAGGATATTATCCAAAAGAAGATACTGAATTTGTATCAACATTTAAAGCTCAAGCAGAAGAGGTTATTTTAGAAAACATTTTAAAAGAAGAAGCTGGCGAAGGTGTTTTAGTCTTAGAAAACTTTAAAGAAACAATCAGTAGAGCTTCGCAAATTTCTTCAGATGATATCTTAAAAGAATCGCAAACTTTAGCCGCAAAAGAGACCTCTGGTGCTTTGGGTGCTATTAAAGCCATTCCGAAAGCACTAAAAAACATTAACTTACTAGAGTTGTTGTTGGCACTTGGTACCATTGTTATTATATATGGTTTTAAAAGAATTACAACTAAAGTACCAAGCACACTGGTTGCATTAATTGTAGTATCTGGCATTGCTGTTTTCTTTGGATTGGATTACCGAACAATACAAGAAATTCCTAGTGGAATACCACAAATTAAATGGGAAATTTTTACAGGTTTTTCTCTTACTAATATAACACCATATATCTTTACAGCTTTAACGCTAGCACTTCTAGGCGCTATTGACTCGCTATTAACAAGTGTGGTTGCAGACAACATGACTAAAACCAAACACAAGCCTAATAAAGAATTAGTTGGGCAAGGTATTGGTAATACAATAGCGGCCTTATTTGGTGGTATACCAGGCGCAGGAGCAACTATTAGAACCGTAGTAAATATAAACGCCGGTGGTAAAACAAAGCTTTCTGGTATGATTGCTGGTTTAATGTTACTTGTAATTATGTTGGGTTTAGGCCCTGTAGCATCTAAAATACCTGCGGCAGTTTTGGCAGGGATCTTAATTACTGTAGGTATTGGGGTAATGGATTATAAAGGTCTAAAAGCGATTCCTAGTTTGCCAAGAGATATTAAATTAGGACCCATAAAATTAAGTTCTGAAGTACTAATAATGATAATTGTTTTATTATTATCTACCTTTTGGAATTTAGTTTATGCCGTAGGAATCGGACTTGTAATTGCTTCTTTAATGTTTATGAAGAAAATAGGCGATTTAACAGCTGAAAGATCTGATGTTAAAGCGTTGGATGAAGAGGCTTGGCCTGATGAAAAAGGATTTCCGAAGAATTTAAAGGATGAGGTTTTTATCAAACACATTAAAGGACCATTGTTTTTTGGTTCTACAAGTGATTTTCAAGCGTTATCTGAACAAATACCTGAAACTGCTAAAACAGTAATTATGCGTCTAGGTAGAATGCAATATATGGATCAATCGGGGCTTTATGCTATGGAAGACATGTTGCAAGATTTAAAAACAAAAAATGTAGAAGTATTGTTTGTAAACTTACTACAACAACCTAGGTATATGATGGAACGTATTGATATTATTCCAGATTTTATACCTAAAAATCATATTTTTAAATCCTTTGATGAATGTACTAAGTGGATTCAAAAAAATATAAAAGACACAAACTAACAAAAACAAAAAATTATGAAAAATACCTATTATCACCAACTATTAGACAATAATAAAGATTGGGTACAAAAGAAATTAGACACAGATCCTAAATATTTTGAAGAACTATCTAAAGGTCAAAAACCGCCTGTTTTATGGATTGGTTGTGCAGATAGTAGAGTACCTGCAAACCAAATAACGGGCACCTTACCAGGAGAAATATTTGTGCATAGAAATATTGCAAATATGGTAGTACACACAGACATGAATATGTTAAGTGTACTAGATTATGCTGTAAATCATTTAAAAGTAAAACACGTTATTGTTTGCGGCCATTATGGTTGTGGTGGTGTGCAAGCTGCAATGCAGAATAAATCTTTAGGGTTGATTAATAAATGGATCAGAAATATTAAAGAAGTATACAAAGACAATTATACCGAACTTAAAAAAATACCAGACGATCAAAAGAGGTTTGATAGATTGGTAGAGTTAAACGTAATTGCACAAGTGTACGATTTGGCAAAAACATCGATTGTACAACAAGCTTGGAAAACCAATTCTGGCCTAGAAATACATGGTTGGGTGTATGGTTTAAATGATGGTATTATTAAAGATTTAAAAGTATCTATGGATAGTGCCGCTCATTTGGATGATATTTTTACATTAGATTTAGATTAAATACAGAAAAAGCCATCAGAAAAATTAATCTTCTGATGGCTTTATAAAAAATAATAGCTCTTAAATCATTTGAATTACTGCATAATAGATGGGCATACCAATAGTAATATTAAAAGGAAAGGTAATACCTAAAGCCATGGGCACGTAAATACCTGCGTCTGCTCTAGGTTCTGCTAGTTTCATAGTAGCAGGAACCGCAATATAAGAAGCGCCTGCAGCTAAAATTGCAAACAACAATCTATTGCCTTCACTAGAAGTGATGTATTGACTAAAATACGCTACAATTACTCCATTTAATAGTGGTATTACAATACCAAAAACAAATAAGAAAATACCATGCTTTTTAAAACCTTTAATTCTACTAGCAGTTAGCATTCCCATTTCTAGTAAAAATAAAGATAAAAACCCCTTAAAAATATCTGTTGTAAAAGGCTCTATACCTCTTGCCTGACTTGCATTGGAAACCAAACCAATTACCAAACTACCAATAAGCATTAATACGCTACCACCGGTAAAAGAATGAGCTACTAACTTAGGAATAGATTTATTTTCTTTGCGAGTTTTATCAAAAAGAACAATTAAAACAACTCCTACAATAATGGCTGGCGATTCCATAATAGCCATAATAGCCACCATATGACCGCCATAACTTATACCCTGATTTTCTAAAAATGCAACTGCGGTTACAAAAGTTACTGCACTTACAGAGCCATAAGCTGCAGCAATTACGCCTGCATTTGGATTACCCACTTTTTTCTTTAACAAAAAGAAAGAATACACAGGGACAATGGTAGAGAGGATAATTGCAAAAATAATTGAATACACTATTTCGGTATCAAAAGTACTATGAGAAAGCTCTTGACCTCCTTTAAAACCGATGGCAAATAGTAAATAAAGTGAAATAAATTTTGAGGAAGAAGCTGGTATTTTTAAATCGCTTTTTACAATAGTTGCAAAAATACCCAAAATAAAAAATAATAGAACTGGGTTTGTTAAGTTGCTAATTAAGACATCTACATTCATTTTTTTTGTTTTTTGTGCAAAACTAACACCTATAAATCATATATTTTTATTTAAATTTGTTATGTTATACATAACAATAATTTATGAATTTTACTTTACATCAATTAAAAATATTTACAACAATTGTAGAAAAAAACAGTATAACAAAAGCTGCGAATACGTTAAATATGACTCAGCCAGCGGCTTCTATTCAATTAAAAAATTTTCAGAACCAGTTCGAAATTCCTTTATCAGAAATTATAGGAAAACAATTCTATGTTACAGAATTTGGAAGAGAAATTTACGATAAGGCTACCGAAATACTAAAAAAAACAGATGAAATAAAGTATAAGACAGCTGCTTTTAAAGGATTATTGTCTGGTAAATTAAGCCTCTCTGTGGTATCTACAGGAAATTATGTAATTCCTTATTTTTTAAATGGTTTTCTAAAAAAACACCCTAAGGTAGAGTTGGTTTTAGACGTTTCTAACAAAGCAAAAGTGGTGAAAGATTTAGAGCAAAATTTGGTTGATTTTTCTTTAGTTACTGTAACACCGAAACATTTAGATTTGTTAGAACTGCCTATTATGGAAAATAAACTTGTTTTAGTGGCTTCTAAAAATAGCGAACTGACAAAAAGAAAAGGAGAATCTATATTAAAATCGACCCCATTAATTTTTAGAGAAGAAGGTTCGGGAACAAGACATACCATGCAACAATTTTTTAAAAAAGAGAAAATTTTACCAAAAATTAAATTAGAACTTACGTCTAACGAAGCTATTAAACAAGCGGTAGTTGCCGGTATTGGAGCGTCTATTGTTTCTCTTTTAAGTATTAAGAATGAATTGCAACAAAAGGAAATTAAAATAATTCCTGCAAAGGGACTTCCATTAAAATCTGATTGGAAACTAATTTATTTAAAAAACAAAAAACTATCTCCTGTAGCAATTGCCTTTTTAAATTATGTGAAAACAGAAAAAGAAAATGTTATTAAAAACGATTATGGTTGGTTAAAAACATTAGACATTAAAGGGTAACAAAACTACTCTTCTGAAGTTTCTATATGTTCTTTAATAATTGAAGGAAAAATAGTTGGGGCAATTTTTTTAACGGGTTTGTATAAAATAGAGGTGTTTAATGTTTCTTTTTTAACAAAAGGGATGGTGTCATTCATTTTTCCGAAGAAAATAAAGACAACACTTAAAATTAAACCTATTTTTAAGGCTCCGAAGACGCCACCTACAATTTTATTGATTATACCTAATGATGCAAAATCTGCAATTTTAGTTAGTAATTTACCTAATAAAGAAATTGCGATGATAATTACCACAAAAGTGATTGCAAAAGAAACTAAAGAAACATATTCTGTCTGCCAAGAAACGGCTTCACTTAAATAATCTGATACAAAATAAGAAAAATGAATGGCGCCGTAAACACCAGCAACTAACGCCGCTAAAGAGGCAACCTCTACAAATAACCCTTTCATTAAACCTCTTACAAAGCCAAAAAGTAATAATGCAGCGATAATAATATCAAAAACATTCATAAAAAATAATTTTTTCAAACCTACATAATTTTTTTTACAATTTAAAAATGTCGGTTGTATCTTTGAGGGACTAAATAAAACACAAAATGCCAGAAATAGTTAGTTTAAAAGAAAAATGGAATTTATTAATAGAAAAGCTAACCAAGCAATTTGCAGAAGGTGATACTTTAAATATTGATGCTGTTATTTACTTGGTGGGCGTTCAAGAATTAGGACAAGGACATCGGTCTTTTAAAAAAGACGAAAAGGTAAACCTAATGCACATTGCAATTTGTAAATTACTAGAACCATATGGGTATTATGAGTTTGATTATTTTGATGAAGACGGTTGGCCACACTATAAAACACTTACAGAATTGCCAAACCTTAAACCCGGAGAACAAACTGTTTTAATGAAAGAAGCGATTGTAAATTACTTTGAAAATCTAAAGTTTATTTAGGTTAAGTAACACTCATTTTTCTTACCAAAACAGCAAATAAGTTCGGTAAAAAGCGTTTTACATAGACTCCTAATTTTTCTTTTGAACCGGCAATATACACTTCGTTTCGGTTGTTTTTAATCGCCTTTAGCATTTGTATGGCACACTTTTTTGCAGACATTCCGTTTTCTGTTGCAGCATCCATTTTACCCAAAGCTTGTCCGTTACCTGTTAAGGCATTCATAGAAATATTGGTCTGTATAAAACCAGGACAAAGCAATGTTACAGAAATATTATTTTGATGATTTTCTGCACGTAAACTATCAAAAAAACCATGCAACGCATGCTTACTAGCAGCATAACTAGAACGCAAAGGTGTGCCAATTTTACCCACAATGCTTGTAGTAACAGCAAAAACCCCTTTGTTTTGAGCTATAAAATGTGGCAAAATAGCTTTGGTTAATGCAACAGTGCCTAAATAATTAACATCTATTAACTGCTTATCTACCGTTATCGAGGTGTTATTGGCCAAAGAACGCTGGCTAATACCACCATTGTTTATTAAAATATCAATACTACCAAAACAAGCAATAGCTTCTTTGGCTTTAATGTGTAAATCGCTATAATTTTCTAAATCTAAAGCTACTATTTTTACTTGCTCTTTATCAGTACATAGACTTCTTACCGCTTTTAAAGCTTCTTCTTTTCTAGAAGACAAAATTAGTTTTGCGCCTTTTTTACTTAATTCTAAAGCCAAAGCTTTTCCTATGCCAGAAGAAGCGCCTGTTACCCATACAACCTTATTAGAAAAATACATATTTGTTTTTTTGTTACAAGATACCGAATTTGTTTCAGAAATAGTATTTTTAGTATTATTGTTAGAATAAAGGATTTACAAGAAATTAAAAACCTATCGTAAAAATGAAACAAATACTTATTTTATTACTATTCATTAGCTCTTTTACACAGGCGCAATTTTCTGTAAACGGAACACTAAAAAGCTCTTTAGAAACAGACTGGGTTATTTTGTATAAAATAGAAGGTGCAAGACAAAAGTTTATACAAAATACAACGCTTAAAAAAGACAGTGTTTTAATTGACGGAGAAAAACAAGAAATAAGTACTTTTAAATTCGATTTATTACAAGACACAAAAAAAGGCACGTATAGAATTAGTTATAAAACGGATGGTACTGGTTTTTTAGATTTTATTTTTAATAATGAAAACGTAAGGGTGGCGTTCCATCCAGAATATCCAGAACAAACTGCTATTTTCTATGAGTCTGAAGAAAATATTATTTACAGAGAGTACCTTAATGAAATTTTGCCTGCACAACAAAAATTAGACTCTCTACAAATTACTGCATTACAACAACCAAATAAAAATCTAAGTTCTAATTACGCTAGTCTACTATCTGGTATTCTACAAATTCAATCAAAATACATTACTGAAACGGAAGGCATGTATGTGCAACCTTTTATAAAAGCGACTTTAAGAACTAATTCGGATGAAATTAAAACAAGCGCAAAAGAGTATATGACAACCATTTCAAGTACTTTTTTTGATCATATGGATTTCTCGAATCAAGCGCTAAAAAGTTCAGCTTTTTTAATCAACAGAATTACAGATTTTGTATTCTACATCAACTATTCTGAGAACCCTGAAGTTCAGCAAAATATTTATAAAAAATCTATACAAACAGTGTTTTCTAAAATTGATGATGATGCCTTTAAAAGTGAGGTAATTGAGTTTTTAATTGCGCAATTTGAAACAACTAAAAACTTAGAAATTATAGATTTTTTATTTGAAGAATACTATGATAAACTACCAGAAATACATCAAAACACAACATTTGCTTCTGAAAAAAAGAGTTTGTTTGCCTCTGAAATTGGAAGAATTGCTCCGGATTTTAGTTGGATAGAAAATGGAAAAACACTAAAATTATTATCTTTAAAAGAAGCCAAAAACTATGTGTTGGTTTTTTGGAGCACTACTTGTTCTCATTGTTTAAGAGAGATACCTGAATTACATAAATTAACGAGTAACAACAAGGATGTTAAAGTAATTGCATTTTCTTTAGAAGATGATAAATATGGTTGGGAAAGTTATAAAGAAAACTTACACGGTTGGCATAATGTTTTAGGTCTTAAAAAATGGCAAAACAAAACTGCTAGAACCTATAATATTCATTCTACTCCAAGTTATTTTATTTTAGATGCAAATAAAAAAATTATAGCAAAACCAGCGGATTTAGAAGACTTAAAACTATTTATAGAAGGAGTTTCAGAAAAATAAACACTTAAAAATATAAAAAAGCATCTTTTAAATGTGTAATCTCTATATTGTTTTTTTGATGTAAAATGGCAACAATATCAAACCGCACCTCTAAGTCTACATCTTTTTGAACTACATAATAATCCATTGCAGAAACCATTAGCTTTATTTTTTTAGCGTTAACAGCGTCTTGCGGATCTTGAAAATAATCTGAAGACCTTGTTTTTACTTCTATAGCAGCTAAAATTTGACCTTTTTGAGCAATAATATCTATTTCGGCTTTTAAATAACGATAGTTGGTTTCTAAAATTTTATAGCCTTTTTTTATTAAAAAATCAACCGCAATTTTTTCGCCTTCTTTACCAAGTTCGTTGTGTTGCGCCATTCTTAATTTTTAGAAAAATCTAGCAAACAATTTTCCATATCAACCTCTAAAGATACTTCTCTCCCAAAAATTAAAGCTCTATTGTCGGGTTCGTGACCTGCCGGAAAGTTGAATAAAACAGGTATATCTTTAGGAATGGCTTCTAAAATTAATTGCTCTACAGAACTACCCCAATTGGTAGAATTCTTTTTAATTAAAGACATGTCGCCAATAATAACTGCCTTAACTTTGGTAAAATAACCTGCACGTTTTAAGCTTTGCAACATTCTGTCTACCGAGTATTTGTATTCGCCAACTTCTTCAATAAAAAGAATTTTATTATCAGTATTTAATTGACTTTCAGAACCTAGCATAGACGCTAATATTGCTAAATTACCTCCTATTAATTGTCCTTTTAATTCGGTAATCTTTAACTGGCCTTTTCTATTGACTTCATCATCAATAAAGGCGTAATTTAACGTTTGTCCAAAAAGTGCTTTCTTAAAACTTACAATGGTATTGGTAATTTCGGCTGGTTTTTCTTCTAAGCTGGTAGCCATCATTGCATGCAAGGTTTCGAAACCTAAATGATGAATATGGTTGTGAAAAGCGGTAATATCAGAATAACCAATTACCCATTTTGGATTTTGTTTAAATTTTGAAAAATCTAACTTATCAAGTATTCTTACAGAGCCATATCCGCCTCTTGCAGCCCAAATAGCTTTGATATTTTTAGCATCTAATGCGTCTTGAAAATCTTGACAACGCTCTGCATCAGTACCTGAAAAATGATTGTTTTGATTGAATAAATTTTTACCTAAAACAACTTTTAAACCCCAACTTTCTAATAATTTTTTAGCTTTTTCTATAGTTGCAACTCTACCTTTTAAAATTCCTGCAGGTGCAACAATCGCAATTGTATCTCCTTTTTTTAGATATGGAGGCGCGGTTAATTTTTCTTGAGCATTTGTTATTAAAAAACTCAATAAAAGTAAAAGTGTACTTATTCTATTTTTCATTTCTATATGTTTTGTGCCAACCCAAACCTACCGTAAAATCAATAGAAGTTTCTTTAAAGCAAGTCTTTTTCTTATTAATAGCTGTCTAAAAATAGACTTATTGTAAATGTAGTAAAAAACCATGGCTTTTAAAAGTCTCTTTTTTGTACTTTTGCGCTACATTTTTTGTACCTAAAATTAAGAGAAACACTATGAGTGCTCCAAAAAGATATACAATTACAGCAGCTTTACCCTACACAAATGGCCCTATACATATTGGGCATTTAGCAGGTGTGTACGTTCCGGCAGATATTTATGCGCGTTATTTGCGTTTAACAGGCAAAGATGTTGCCTATATTTCTGGTTCTGATGAACATGGTGCAGCCATACCAATGAGGGCGAAGAAAGAAGGTGTTTCTCCGCAAGTTATTATTGATAAATACCACACAATTATTAAAAAATCTTTCGAAGATTTTGGGATCTCTTTTGATAATTATTCTAGAACTTCTGCTCAAGTACATCACGAAACTGCTTCAGAATTCTTTACAAAAATGTACAATGATGGTGAGTTTGTAGAAGAGGTTTCTGCACAATTATACGATGCAGAAGCAGATCAATTTCTCGCAGATAGGTTTGTGGTAGGAACTTGTCCGAAATGTGGATTCGAAGAAAGTTACGGAGACCAGTGCGAAAGTTGTGGTACCTCTCATAACGCAACAGATTTAATAAATCCAAAATCTTCTATTACCGGAAATACTCCTACCATTAAAGAAACAAAACACTGGTTTTTACCTTTAGATAAACATGAAACATTTTTAAGAGAATGGATTTTAGAGGGTCATAAAAAAGACTGGAAACCAAATGTATATGGTCAAGTAAAAAGTTGGATTGATGACGGATTAAGACCTAGAGCCGTAACTAGAGATTTAGATTGGGGCATACCTGTACCCTTAAAAGATGCAGACGGAAAAGTGTTGTATGTTTGGTTTGATGCGCCAATTGGCTACATTTCATCAACCAAAGAATGGGCAGAAAGAGAAGGTAAAAACTGGGAAGATTACTGGAAAAAAGACGATACAAAATTGGTGCATTTTATTGGGAAAGACAATATTGTTTTTCACTGTATTATTTTTCCGAGTATGTTAAAAGCGCATGGTGATTATATTTTACCAGACAATGTACCTGCAAACGAGTTTTTAAATTTAGAAGGCAATAAATTATCAACTTCTAAAAATTGGGCTGTTTGGTTGCACGAATATTTAGAAGAATTTCCTAATCAGCAAGATGTTTTGCGTTACACTTTAACTGCAAATGCACCAGAAAGTAAAGACAACGATTTTACTTGGAAAGATTTTCAGGCAAAAAACAACAACGAATTGGTGGCTATTTTTGGCAACTTTATAAACAGAGTTGTAGTTTTAACCAATAAATATTACACAGGAATTATACCTACACCTAACGATTTTACAGAAGTAGATGAAGATGTTTTAGCTGCTTTAAAAGAATTTCCGAACACGATTGGAAAATCTATACAAAGATATCGTTTTAGAGAAGCAAGCCAAGAATTAATGAATTTGGCAAGACTAGGAAACAAGTATTTGGCAGATGAAGAGCCTTGGAAAGTAATAAAAACAGATGCAGATCGTGTGCAAACAATTATGTACGTTTCGCTACAAATTTCGGCTGCATTAGCAGTTTTGTCTGAGCCATTTATTCCATTTACTGCTAGCAAACTAAAGGGCATTTTAAACATGAATAGTGATGTTTTAAAAAATTCTTTAACCTGGAAAGAAGTTAGTGAAAAAGACATTTTAATTCCTGCAAATCATCAAATAAACAAAGCAGCGTTGTTGTTTTCTAAAATTGAAGACCAAACAATAGCAACTCAAATAGAAAAACTGGAAGCAACAAAAATTGCCAACGAACAAGAAAACAAAGTTGTAGATCCACAAAAAGAAACGATAGAGTTTGACGATTTTACCAAATTAGACATTAGAATTGGTACAATTTTAGAGGCTGAAAAAGTAGCGAAAACTAAAAAGTTATTAAAATTAAAAGTTGATGTTGGTATCGATACAAGAACTATTGTTTCTGGTATTGCAGAGAGTTTTTCTCCAGAAGATATTATAGGTCAACAAGTATCTGTTTTGGTAAATTTAGCACCCAGAAAAATTCGTGGTGTAGAAAGCCAAGGGATGATTTTAATGACCGATACACCTGATGGTAAATTGGCTTTTATGGAGCCTGAAAAAACGGTAAAAAACGGACAACAAGTTAGTTAATGCTAAAAATAGCATATCACCCAATTTACAAACATGAATTAAAAGAAGGACATCGTTTTCCTATGGAAAAATATGACCTTTTGCCTCAACAATTACTATACGAGGGGACTTGTAAAGAAGACAATTTCTTTACACCAGAAATAGCAGATAAAAGCCATTTTTTAACAGTACATGATTCTGAATATTTTTCTGATTTAATAAATGGTACGCTTTCTCAAAAAGCAGCGCGTAAAATTGGTTTTCCGTTATCAGAAACTCTAATTAAAAGAGAAATGATTATTGCAGACGGCACTATCAAAGCATCAGAATTTGCTTTAAAAAACGGAATTGCAATGAATATTGCTGGTGGCACACACCATGCGTTTTCTGATAGAGGCGAGGCTTTTTGTATGTTAAACGACCAAGCCATTGGTGCAAAATATCTTCAAAAAAAAGAACTTATAAATAAGGTTTTAATTGTAGATTTAGATGTACATCAAGGTAACGGAACTGCAGAAATTTTTAAAAATGATACTACCGTTTTTACATTTTCTATGCACGGTAAAAGCAACTATCCTTTTAAAAAAGAAATATCTGACTTAGATATCGCCATAGAGAACGATACAAAAGACTTAGAGTATTTATCAATTTTAAAAGAAACTTTACCAAAACTCATCCAGCAAGAAAAACCAGATTTTATCTATTATTTATGTGGTGTAGATGTTTTAGAAACAGATAAACTAGGCAAAATTTCGCTAACCATAAATGGTTGTAAAGAAAGAGATCGGTTTGTTTTACAAACGTGCTTCAAAAATAAAATTCCGGTTATGTGCTCTATGGGTGGCGGATATTCACCAGACATAAAAACGATTGTAAATGCACATGCTAATACATTTAGACTTGCTCAGGAATTGTATTTTTAAAAAAGACAAGTAAAGTAAATTATTTTTAAAGTAAGTAGCTTTTTAATGGTGAATTGGCATAATTTTTGTTAATTTATAATAAAAAAAATAATATGCTGCTAAAAGAAAAAAAGTATTTCAGACCTATTGTGTTAATATTATTAATATCTCAATTCTATAGCTCTGCACAAGAGTTGTATAAAGAAAAAAATATTGATACGGCTTTCTATCAATTTACACAAAAGCCGAGAGAAATTGCATACGTTCACTTAAACAAATCTACTTATATTGTAAATGAAGATATCGGCTTTACTGCATATCTTTTTAGTAAAAATGATAAGAAACTGTCTTTAGCGACAAAAAATCTTTACTGTGTAATTAAAGATAAAAATAACACAACAGTAAAAGAACAATTGTTAGAAGTAAAAAATGGAGTTGCAAACAATCTTTTTAAAATAGACTCTTTATTTTCTACAGGAGAATATACTTTTTTGGCCTACACAAATTGGATGAAAAATTTTAATGAACAAAACTTTTTTGCTTCCTCTTTTAATGTAATAGACCCAAATAAAACAAAAAGTATAGAGAATGAAAGTATTTCTAACCAAATAGATGCTCAATTTTTACCAGAAAGCGGTCACTTACTTTCTAACATTAGAAACACGGTTGGAGTTATTTTAAAAAACAAACTTGGCTACGGTGTACCAAATGTTACTGGTGATATTATTGATGAAAAAAACGAAGTAATTACCTCATTTAAAGTTAATGAACTTGGTATAGGTAGGTTTTCTATTGTTCCAGAAAAAAACAAAAGCTACACTGCTAAAATTATATATAATGACGAGACTAGTATTTATAAATTAGAAAAAATAGCACAAAATGGTATTATTCTATCTGCTATTCAGAAAAGAGGCGATGTCATAATTTCAATAAAAACAAATAATTTTACATTTAAAAACTTACAAAATGACAGCTATAAAGTAACACTTCATAACGGAACTAGTGTTACTTCATTTCCTTTTGACTTTACTGAAAAAACAGTTACCAAAATCTTTAAAAATGAAAATTTAACTCCTGGTATTAATATTTTTACTCTTTTTGATAAAAATAATAACCCAATTGCAGAAAGAATGGTTTTTAACCATGAAGGTATTAAGATTGCAAAGGCCAGTGCAATTAAAGTAAAAAAGAGATCAGATTCTTTGGCAATCTCATTTACCTATAAAAATGTAGATACTACAGCCTTAAACAATTTTAGCATTTCTGTATTGCCTTTAAAAACAAAAAGTTATACTCAACAACAAAATATTCTTTCTCAAACCTATCTACAACCTTATATAAAAGGCGCTATCGAAAATCCGCAATTTTACTTTAAGGACAATAGCAACGCTACAAAATATTATCTAGACAATTTACTATTAACACAAGGTTGGAGCAGCTATTCTTGGTATCATATATTTAATAGTTCAGCTAATTTAAATCACTTTTTTGAAAAAGGAATTACCTTAAAAGCTACAATAAACAATCCGATGGGTAGTAAATATGTAATTTATAGTGGTAACAGTAGAAAACCAAATTATTATGTTTTAAATAAAAATGAAAACGAATTTTTGGCAACAGATCTTTTTCCAAATTCAGAGGAGAGCGTTAGAATATCTAAAATAGAAAATAAAGGAAAACTAGTACCCGCTAGATTGTATCCACAATTTTACCCAAACAATATACCAGAATTAAATAAAGAATATACCTTATTTAAAGATACACAAAACACTGTAGTGGAAGAAAACACCATGAATAATGAAGCACTTATAACCAACTCCATAAATGAAGTACAAGAAATAGATGAGGTAATTATAAAAGCGAATTTAGAGGAAAGAAGAATTGAGAAAATAAAAAGTAAGTCTTTTGGTAGGGCTGTAATTTTAAGCGATGCCGACAGAAAAGAAGGAGCAAACTTAGCTACTTTTTTAAACGCCAGAGGGTTTAATGCTTTTGATGATTTGGCTGGTAATTTTAGTATTAAAGCTAGAGGTGCCATCTCTATTAATGCCGGAGATACCCCGGTAATTTATTTAGACGGAATGCAGCTTTTTGACTTTAGTATTTTATCTAATTTTGATATGTCTATTATAGATTATATTGAAATAAATAGAAATGGGTACGGAGAAGGCATCCGAGGAGGTGCAGGAGTTGTTAAAATTTTTACAGACCCAAGTTTAACCGTTGTTAAAAATGATACTAAGAGTACACAAGAGTTTCAGTTTCCGGTTACTTTTAGCAAAGAAAAAATATATTACGCTCCTAAATATCAAAACTACAATAGTTCTTTTTATAGATCTTATGGTGTAATCGATTGGTTACCTATCAATAAAATTGATAATAAAAATAACATACAATTCAATATAGAAAACATACAATATAACAGTGTGAAAATATTTATTGAAGGTTATTCGAACGATGGTACTTTTATTTCTGAGACCAAAGAAATTGTACTAGATTAATTTTTTAACACATTAAAAGAGGTATTACTCGAAAGTAACTGCCTCTTTTAAATTTTTATCTAAAGTATTTAAATGTATGTCCGTAGTTTTATCATCCCAAAGAAACATATTTTTAAACTCTTGTAAAACTAAACTTTTATACTCTTTTACGCTAGGCATATCAAAAAACAATCTTCCTGTTCTTCTCATAAAAAAGTCGGTTGGTGTGCAAGCCATTTCATAGTTTATGGTAAACCAAACTTCTGCTTTTATTAACCTTTGTTGTTGATTTTCATCTAATAGAGCATCAAATTTCTTTAAAATTACATCTGTTTGTTGCCCATAATTGTACACTAAATATTCTGCATCTTTTTGTGTAAAACCAACCTCTGCTATTCTATTGTAAATAGCATCGATATAACCTTTAACCTCTTTGTAGTTTTTAAATGCACTACCAGAAAGAACAATCTTCTTAGTCTTAATTTCTTTAAAATCTTTATCAAATCTACGTTTGTACTTTTTTGCAACTAAGTCTACAATTCGTTCTGCCATTTTTCGATAGCCTGTAAGTTTGCCGCCAGCAATGGAGATTAATTCTGTCTCTGAAACAAATAACTCGTCTTTTCTAGATAATTCTGATACAGATTTACCTTCTTCATGTATTAACGGACGCAAACCAGCCCATGAAGACTCTACATCATTTAAAGTTATATTAATTTCTGGAAACATATTGTTAACTGCAGAAATTAAATAAGTAGCATCTACCAAACTTGTGGCTACATTGTTTTTATCTTCTTGATAATTGGTGTCTGTAGTTCCGAAATAAGTAACTTTACCACGTGGTATTGCAAACATCATTCTACCATCTGGCACATCAAAATAAACAGATTGCTTAACAGGTAATTTGTCATAAGACACCACTAAATGGACCCCTTTTGTTAAGTGTAATCTTTTACCTGTTTTAGATTGGTTTGTTTGCCTTAATTCATCTACCCAAGGGCCTGTTGCATTTACAACATATTTTGCTTTAATAGAAAAACTTTTATCTGTAAACATATCTTTAACCTCTGCACCAACAACTCGATTCTCTTTATAAATAAATGAAGTTGCCGCAGTATAGTTTAAAATTGTTGCCTTATAATTTAAAGCCGTTTTTAACACTTCTATTGTCAATCTAGCATCATCGGTTCTATATTCGGCATAATACCCTGCGCCACTTAAAATTTTATTTGGCAACAGTGGTTCTTGTTTTAAAGCTTCTTTTTTATTTAACATCTTTCGTTTGTCTTCCCCTTCTACAGATGCTAAAATATCATATACTTTTAAACCAATTGATGTAAGCCAAGAACCATAAGTTCCGCCTTCTATTAAAGGTAAAATCATTTTTTCTGGCACTACTAAATGCGGTGCTAAATCATGTACAATTGCACGCTCTGTCCCTACTTCTTTTACCAACCAAAAATCGAATTGTTTTAAATAACGTAACCCTCCATGAATTAATTTTGTTGATTTACTTGAGGTTCCAGAAGCAAAATCGTCTTTTTCTATTAAAGCTACCTTCATTCCTCTAGAAGCCGCATCAAGAGCAATACCTGCGCCTGTTATACCGCCACCAATTATTAGCAAATCGAACACTGTCTCTTGTAAAGATGAAATGTTTTGTTTTCTATTTAGATAAGAAAAATTAATCATAGTTTACATTTATTTATAAAATTACTTCTTTGCAAAATATGAAATTTTAACTATGCAATTTTACTAAAACACAAAAAACAAGGTTAAATTTTACTTCTGAATTAGTAATTACTACCTTTATAAAAAATATATTTATGCAATACGGTTTCTTATCTGTAGTACCTCCAATTATAGCCATTATTTTGGCACTAAGAACTAAACAAGTATACATTGCTTTGCTTTTTGGCATTTGGTTTTCTTGGTTAATTATAAAAGGTTGGAATCCTTTGGATGGCACATTAGCAATGATAGAGGGTCTGGTAAATGTATTTAAATCAGAAGGAAATACTAGAACAATTATGTTTAGTGCTTTGGTTGGAGCGCTCTTAATTTTTATTCAATTCTCTAGAGGTGTTGAAGGTTTTATCTACTTAATCAATAAAAAGTTAGCAAAATTAGAACATAAAAAAACCGGCTATAGTAGAGTTATGGTGCAAGTATTGGCTGCATTTACAGGAATATTACTATTTGTAGAAACTAGTATTAGCTCTCTAACAGTTGGCACTTTATACAGACCTATTTTTGATACGTTAAAAATACCAAGAGAAAAACTAGCATATATAGCAGATGCAAGCTCTGCACCTTCTTCTATATTAATTCCGTTTAATGCTTGGGGTGCATTTATCATGGGGTTATTGTTAACTCAAGAGATTGACAAGCCTTTTTTGGTAATGATGAGTTCTATTAAATACAATTTTTACCCTTTGCTAGCCATACTAATTCTATTTATTGTTATTCTAAGTAAAAAAGATATTGGATTAATGGCTAAAGCAGAAAAAAGGACTCAAGAAACTGGGAAGCTAATGAATGAAAATTCAAAGCCAATGGTTTCTGATTCTGTAACTTCATATCCGCCAAAAGAAGGCATAAAAGCAAAGGCTTATAATATGGTAATTCCATTATTGGTAATGGTACTCATGATGCCTATAAACTTAATATATACCGGTTGGAATAATGTAAAAAACCCTACCTCTACTTTAAATCATATGCAACAAGCAATTGGCGAAGGCTCTGGCTCTTCATCTGTTTTATACGCAGTTATAACAGCGCTTTTAGTCGCTATGATTCTGTATTTTATACAAGGAATTATGAAACCAAAAGAAGCGATCGATTTAACGCTAAAAGGCATTAGTGAATTAATGCCACTTGCCTTATTAATGTTACTTGCTTTTGCAATTGGCGACGCCTGTAAAGAGTTAGAAACTGGCATTTATATTGCTAATGCGTCTAAAGAATGGTTATCGCCAGAATTATTGCCTGCTGTTGTTTTTATAATCAGTTCTTTTATTGCCTTTTCTACAGGAACATCTTGGGGTACTTTTGCCATTATGCTTGCAATTTCTATTCCGATGGCAAATATTCACGCAGCAGATATTACGTTAATTGTTGCGGCAACTTTAGGTGGTGGAATTTTTGGTGACCACTGTTCTCCAATTTCAGATACTTCAATTATATCTTCGATGGCATCGGCAAGCGACCATATAGATCATGTAAAAACACAACTTCCCTATGCTTTAATTGGCGGAGTTATAACTGTTGGTTTGTATTTATTGATTGGTTTTTTTGGGTGATAAAAAATAGATTAGGCAATTTTTAATGATGAAAATTACTTCTCTTAGTTATGAGACTTCTCCTGTCGTTCGAAGTGACAAGATTAAAATATTAAAAACACCAACTCGCGTTAGGGATTGAAATGGCATCCTTTTTTCTTTTTTGAAAAAAGATATAATTGAAAGCCCGCTCGAACGCCCAAAAATAATTTGTAAAAAGATTACCTTTGTTTTATTCTTAAAACTCATTTTTATGAAATACGATAAAATAGATGCTAATTTATTTATAAAAAACCGTGCTAATTTTGCTGCAGCAATGCAACCAAATAGCTTGGCTGTTTTTAATTCTAACGATATTTATCCGATAAGTGCAGATAGTACCATGCCTTTTGAGCAGCACCGAGATATTTTTTATTTAAGCGGGGTAGATCAAGAAGAAAGTGTGTTGTTTCTGTATCCAGATTGCCCAAATGAAAATTATAGAGAAATTTTATTTGTTAGAGAAACAAATGATCATATTGCGGTTTGGGAAGGAGAAAAACTAACCAAAGAGGCTGCCTTTAAAACAAGTGGCATTCAGACAGTTTTATGGTTGCAAGACTTAGAAAAAGTACTTTTTGAATTGTCTACATATTGTGATACTTTTTATATAAACACAAACGAGCATTATAGAGCTAGTGTAGAAACACAAACCCGCGAAGACCGTTTTACAAAATGGTTGTTAGCAAAATATCCGGCGCATTCTGTTGCTAAAAGTAATCCTATTTTACAGCGTTTACGTTCGGTAAAAGATACTGTAGAGTTAAATTTAATGCAGCACGCTTGTAATATTACAGAGAAAGGATTCCGAAGAATTTTAAATTTTGTAAAACCGGGTGTTTGGGAGTATGAAATTGAAGCAGAATTGTTGCACGAATTTGTAAAAAACAGGTCTAAAGGTTTTGCATATACACCTATTATTGCTTCTGGTAACAACTCAAATGTATTGCATTATATAGAGAATAATAAGCAATGTAAAGCGGGCGATTTAATTTTATTTGATATTGCTGCAGAGTATGCAAATTATAAAAGTGATTTGTCTAGAACAATCCCTGTTTCGGGTAAATTTACTGAAAGACAAAAAGCTGTTTACAACGCGGTAAATCATGTTAAAAAGGAAGCTACAAAATTATTAGTTCCGGGTACTTTATGGAAAGAATATCATGTAGAAGTTGGTGATATTATGACTTCGGAATTGTTAAAATTAGGCTTACTTGATAAAGCAGATGTTCAAAATGAAGATAAAAATTGGCCAGCATATAAGAAATATTTCATGCACGGCACAAGTCATCATATTGGTTTAGACACCCATGATTATGGACTTTTACACGAGCCAATGCAAGCAAATAACGTGTTTACTGTAGAGCCAGGTATTTATATACCAGATGAAGGTTTTGGTATTCGTTTAGAAGATGATGTTGTAATTAAAGAACAAGGAGAGGCTTTTAACTTAATGGGGAACATCCCTATTGAAGCAGATGAAATTGAAGCTTTAATGCAAGGATAATTTTTATAAATAGATAAAAAAGCGAGTTGAATAACTCGCTTTTTTTTGGTTTTTAATTTGTTTTGTTAAAGCACGGTTTAAAATACCTGTTATTACCTCTGTAATCTTCCAGAGGTATTGCCATCTAAAATAGAAATTACCTCTTCTTCGGTAGCGTAGTTTACATCACCTAAATAAGTGTGTTTTATTGCACAAGCAGCAGCACCAAACTCCATTGCTTTATAATCATCAAATTTTTGTAATCCATGTATAATTCCGGCTGCAAAAGCATCTCCAGTTCCAATTCTGTCTATAATATGCGTAATATCTAAGTCTTCTGTTTCCTTAAATTCTATGCCATTAAACATTCTAGCTCTAATTTTATGCCATGAAGAGTTGATTGCGGTTCTAATTTTATCGAATACTTTTTCTATAGAAGGGTACTTTTCCATTAAATGCTTAGATGCTTTTATAAAATCTTCATTAGAGAAAGAGTAGTTGGTGTCTAGTAATTCGTTAATTTCATTTACACCCCCAATAAATATGGTAGAATAATTAATTAATTCTGATAAAACTTCTTTTGGATTTTCTCCGTACTTCCATAAACCACTTCTGTAAGTAGGATCTGCTGATACTTGAAGTCCTTTTTTTCTTGCTAATTTTAACCCTGCTAAAAGTGTTTCTTTTGCACCTTTACACAATGCAGGTGTTATGCCTGTCCAATGAAACCATTGGCCGTTTTCTAAAGATTTTTCCCAATTTACCATGCTTGGTAAAATTTCAGAAAAAGAAGAATGAGATCGGTTGTAGGAAATAGAACTTGGCCTCATTACAGCGCCAACTTCTAAAAAATATACGCCTAAAGGTCTATTTGAGCGAACAATAGCAGAGGTGTCTAAATCAAACTTATTTAAATAAGACATTGCGGTATTTCCAATAAAATCATTAGAAATACAGCTAATATGTTTTACATTACCCCCAAAATTAGCTATAGAAATACCAACGTTTACTTCGGTACCTCCAAAATAGAATTCTACATTATTAGACTGAATAAATTTTTTGTTCCCCCTTGGTGAAATTCTCATTAAAACTTCGCCAAATGTAATTATCTTATTCATATAAAAAACTTTTAAAAAGCAAATATACTTTATATAAATTCATTAAATAGGTGATTTATTCTTAATAATTAAGATACAATTATAAAGATGTAATAAATTTAATTGTTTGGCTGTTAAATGTTTCTGGTTGTTCTACATTAACAACATGGCCACATTTATCAATAATTAAAAGAGATGAGGTTACGTGTTTTGCTACAATATTCTTTATAGAAGGTAAAAACAAATGATCTTCTGAACCCATAACATATAAAGTTGGTATTTTGATGTCTTTGGTTCTAAAAAAACGTAATAGCGGGTTAATTTCAGAAGTTAATTTAAACCATCTAATAAATTCTTTTTGGTATAATTTTTTAGCTTCGTTTACAAAAAGTAATCTCGATTTTTTATGGTTTTTATTTGGCATTATAATAAATGCAAACAATTTGTATAACAACATATAAGGTACAACAGACTTAAAAATATTACCCACTTTCATTAAAATTTGAGAGCGAAAGTTCATTTTTATAATGGCACCACCCATAATCATGCTTTGTACCAATTCGGGTCTTTTCTCTGCTAGGTTTCTAATTAAAATAGTTCCTAAAGAGATACCGATAAAGTGTGTTTTTTTTATTTTAAGATGATCTATTACCTCAACAATATCTGCGGTTATAGAATCGAAAGTATATTTTATCTTAAAAGTGTCTTTTAAGCTTGGTTTGCTGTTTCCGTGCCCTCGTAAGTCTAAAATTAAAACATTAAAATGTTTTTTAAAATCTCTAATTTGTTTATACCATATAGAGCTACTACCTCCGGCACCATGTACAAAAGTTACCCATTGTTGGGCTGTTTCATGTGGGTATGTATAATAATTTAACAAATAGATTTCTTTTTAAACTTAAACAAAAATAGCTAATTATACTTTAAATAGTGTATTGGGGTTCTTTTAAATAAAAAAACACCCCAAAACTTATATCATTTGGGGTGTTGTATTCTTAAAAACAGCTCTATCAAAAAGCTGTTTTAAGTATTCTATTAGATAGAGGCTTTCATTAACTCTCTGTTCATTCTTGCAATATTGTCTAATGATATTCCTTTAGGACATTCAACTTCACAAGCACCAGTATTTGTACAGTTACCAAAACCTTCTAAATCCATTTGCGCTACCATGTTTCTTACACGGTCTGCAGCTTCTACTTGTCCTTGAGGCAACAAAGCATACTGAGATACTTTTGCACCCACAAATAACATTGCAGAACTGTTTTTACAGGTTGCTACACAAGCACCACAACCAATACAAGTAGCAGCATCCATTGCTGTATCTGCAGCTTGTTTTGCAATCGGAATTGAGTTTGCATCTTGTGTATTACCAGAAGTATTTACAGAAATATACCCTCCTGCATGCTGAATTCTATCAAACGCAGAACGATCTACTACCAAATCTTTTATCACCGGAAAAGCAGCTGCTTTCCAAGGCTCTATAGTAATTGTATCTCCATCTTTAAACATACGCATGTGTAACTGACAAGTAGTTACACCTCTATCTGGGCCATGTGCTTCACCATTAATATACATAGAACACATACCACAAATACCTTCTCTACAATCGTGATCAAAAGCAACAGGCTCTTCACCTTTATTAATGATTTGCTCGTTTAAAACATCCATCATTTCCAAGAAAGACATGTGATCTGAAACGTCTGATATTTGATAATCAGTCATTTGACCTTTTGAATTAGCGTCTTTCTGTCTCCAAATTTTTAATGTAAGATTCATATTCTTTAGTTTTTGGTTTTTAGTTGTTTGTTGTTAGTTGTTGTTTCCATAAACTAACAACCATCAACCATAAACTATATTATTTATAACTTCTTTCTTTAACCTCTATATTCTCATACTCTAAAGCTTCTTTATGCAATACAGCATCTTTTGGCTCTCCTTTATATTCCCAAGCAGACACAAATTGAAATTCTTTCATTCTTTTTGCTTCTCCGTCTTCTGTTTGGTGTTCTTCTCTAAAATGCCCTCCTGCAGATTCTTCTCTTACCAAAGCGTCTTTTGCAAACAATTCTCCTAATTCTAAGAAATCTGCTACTCTACCCGCTTTTGCTAATTGCTCGTTATATTCTGTATCTGTTCCGGGAACAATAACATTTTGCCAGAAATCTTTTCTTAAGGCAGAAATATCTTCTATAGCTTGTTTTAAACCAGCTGCATTTCTAGACATACCACACTCTTCCCACATAATTTTACCTAATTTTTTGTGGTAATAATCTACAGAATGGGTTCCTTTATTATTAATAAAAAAGTCAATTCTTTCTTTTACTTCTTTTTCAGCAGCTTCAAATTCTGGAGTATCAGTTGGTATTTTTCCTGTTCTAATATCATCTGCTAAATAATCTCCAATTGTATATGGTAATACAAAATATCCATCTGCCAAACCTTGCATTAATGCAGAAGCACCCAATCTGTTGGCACCATGGTCAGAGAAGTTTGCTTCTCCGATAGCATAACAACCAGGTATGGTAGTCATCAAGTTATAATCTACCCAAACACCACCCATTGTATAGTGTACTGCAGGATAAATCATCATTGGTGTTTCATACGGATTTTCATCTACGATCTTCTCGTACATCTGAAATAAGTTACCGTATTTTGCTCGTACAATTTCTTGTCCTAATTCTTTTATTTTTGCTTCAGAAGGATTTGTAATTCCTTGAATTTTAGCTTGTTCTTTACCGTATCTTACAAAAGAAGCGGCAAAATCTAAATACACAGCTTCACCTGTTGCATTTACACCATAACCAGCGTCGCAACGCTCTTTAGCTGCTCTAGAAGCTACATCTCTTGGCACTAAGTTACCAAAAGCAGGGTATCTTCTTTCTAAATAGTAATCTCTATCTTCTTCCTTTAATTGCGTAGGTTTTAAAGTACCTGCTTTTATTGCTTCAACATCTTTTAAATGTTTTGGCACCCAAATACGTCCGTCATTTCTCAACGATTCAGACATTAAGGTTAATTTAGACTGATAATCTCCTGAACGAGGAATACATGTTGGGTGAATTTGCGTATAACAAGGGTTTGCAAAATAAGCTCCTTTCTTGTGTACTTTCCAGCCTGCAGTTACGTTAGATCCCATTGCGTTTGTAGATAAGAAATAAACATTTCCATATCCGCCAGAGGCAATAACTACTGCATGTGCAGAATGACGCTCAATTTCTCCGGTAACTAAGTTACGTGCAATAATTCCTCTTGCTTTGCCATCAACAATAACAACATCTAACATTTCATGTCTGTTAAACATTTCTATTTTACCACGTGCAATCTGACGATTCATTGCAGAATAAGCACCTAATAATAATTGCTGTCCGGTTTGCCCTTTTGCGTAAAAAGTTCTAGAAACTAAAACTCCACCAAAAGAACGGTTGTCTAACAAACCACCATAATCACGTGCAAAAGGAACACCTTGTGCCACACATTGATCGATGATATTTGCAGAAACCTCTGCCAAACGATAAACGTTAGCTTCACGAGAACGATAATCTCCACCTTTTACAGTATCATAAAACAATCTGTAGGTAGAATCTCCATCTCCTTGATAATTTTTTGCTGCATTGATACCTCCTTGTGCTGCAATAGAATGCGCTCTTCTTGGAGAATCTTGATATGCAAATGCTTTTACATTGTAGCCTAATTCTGCTAACGTTGCAGAAGCAGAACCACCTGCCAAACCTGTACCAACAACAATTACATCTATGTGACGTTTGTTGGCAGGATTTACCAAGTTGATATGATTTTTATAATCTGTCCATTTGTCTTTAAGTGGACCTTGAGGTACTTTTGAATCTAAAGCCATATTTCTAAGATTAGTGATTTAAATGATGATATAATGCAATAAAGATAAATCCTAGAGGCACTATAATTGAGTAGGCTATTCCTACTTTTTCTAATTTTTTACGAAGTGATGCTGCACCCACAGATTGAAACGCCGATGTAAAACCGTGTGCTAAATGCAACCCTAAAAATACAAATGCAACCACATAAGCTGCAACTCTTGCAGGATGCAAAAATTTATGCACCAAATCTTCATGGTATCTGTAGCCTTCTGCACCCTCCAAAACACCAGACCAATCTCCTTGTATAAATTTGGTATTAATTTCTGGAAACCAAAAATCGATAAAATGCAGTACAATAAATGCCAAAATGGTAATTCCGCTTAAAATCATGTTTCTACTAAACCAAGTAGAATTAGCAGCACCGTTATTTTTAGCATATTTTGCTCCGTTTGCTTTTTTGTTTCTCAACTCTAAGACAAAGCCCATCACAAAATGGAATACTACCGCAAAAATTAAAACCGGTTGCAACGCAAATTGCACTACTGGGTTGGTACCCATAAAATGAGAAACCTCGTTAAAAAGATCGGGATTAAAAACCGATAAAATATTTATTGCTAAATGCTGAAGAAGAAAGAACATTAAAAAAAATGCCGAAAGCGCCATAGACACTTTTCTTCCAATTGAAGATTTAAAAAATCCGCTCATTGTATATTTATATTAAGTTTAGATAACAAAAATACGTCGAAAACGTTTTCAAAGCAATAATTTAAACCTTAATTGTTTAGTATTTAGACTAATTTTAAATAATTAACAATTAAGGTTATAAAATTTTTATAATTTTTAGTTGTTCTCCGTTAAAAAAGAAGGTATTGTTTTCTTGCTTTCCAAGTAATAATAAACCAATTGGAGATTGTAAAGAAATAGCAAAAAAAGAAGTATTATTATGTACTATTTTACCCACAGAAATACTTAAAAAGTAAGTTGTTTTTTGTGTGTACACAATACTCCCGAGATGTGCAACCTTAGAAATTTTTGATACTTCTATTTTTGCTAAAACTTCTTTCATTTGCTGTATTCCTAAAAGTTGTTGCCCTGCTTTTTCCATTTCTAATTGCAACATTGCACGTCCGGTTTCATGCTTATCTCCGGCAGAACTTTTAGTTTCTGATTGCAGTGCTTTTTGGTTAGAAGATATAATTTCTTCTACTGTCTGTAAACGCTTGTTTACAAAATCTTTACAGGCTTTAAAAAGTTGTTCTTTTAAGTTCATTTTTATAAGGTAAATGCAAAAGCACCGTAATTTCCATGATGCGAAATTGAGCAAGATTTTGTTAATACTTTTTCTTGATAATTAAAAAGTGGCGCACCAATTTTGGTTTTCTTTTTTTCTATCTCTAAAAAAGAAATTCCTGTCTTTTCGGCTATTTTTAATTTGATGTTATTATCAATTAAATTTGGAGATCCAATTCCAGAAAATTTTCTAATTTTATTAGAGTTTTTAATAAAAAGATTTTCAGCAACTGTATGTATATAAAATGAGGTAATTGTTGTCTTTGTATAAAACTTATAATCTTCAAAAATTACATTTCCAAAATGGTTCTCTTTCAAAGTACATTCAAATTTTTGAGGTGCAAAAAAACGCTTTTCTTCTTTTTGTGTGTAGCATTTGTATGCAGCTTCTTTCATACTCCAAAATTGCCACACCTTTAAAAAAGGGTTTTCTGAATTGCAAATTTCTTGCTGCTCTTTTATTGTAAACTGTTTCTCTAAAAAACCAGATCTCTCCCAATTACTTTGGGTTTTTGCAAAATTTAAATCAACAATATCATTCCCAATTTTAGGCATTCATTTTAGCTTGAATAATTGCGACGGTTTCTTTTACAGACATCATCTTTTCCATAGAATCATTGTCTATGTGTATTTTAAATTCATCTTCAACATCTAAAATAATATCCACCAAATTTGCAGAATTTATCTCTAAATCATTGATAAAATCTGTATTCTCAGAAATATTTTTAAAACCTTCTTCATTTTGAATATAAGGTTTAACAATGCTAGTCAGCTTTTGTATAATTTCTTGTTTTGTCATTGCGTTTTATATTTGTCTGAATATTTTTTAAAGATAACACATGCATTTACATCTCCAAAGCCAAAACTTGCTTTTGCTAAAATAGCTACCTCTTTTTCTATGAGTTGTGTAGGGATTTTATCCGAAGAAATAAATCCTAAAATTTCTGGATGCACATCTTCACAATTGATATTCGGAAACACAAATTGTTCTTTAATTTGTAGCACAGAAGCAACAGATTCAATGGCTCCTGAAGCTGATAAACAATGCCCAATATGAGACTTTAATGAGTTTATAAACGGAAAATTATTTCCTTTTCTTTGCAATGCTTTTACCCAGTTTTCGATTTCTAAAGCGTCTTTAGAAGTTGCTGTTAAATGCCCATTAATTACATCAATAGCGTCTGTAGTAACACCAGCATCTAACACTGCGTCTGTAATACATTTCTGAACAGCTTCTGCATTAGGGGCAGTTAAAGTACCGCCATTTCTTTGTCCGCCAGAGTTTATATTTCCTCCTAAAACTTCTGCATAAATAGTTGCTTTTCGCTCTAGTGCACTTTCTAAAGATTCTAATACCAGAGCGCCTGCGCCACTTCCGGGAACAAAACCAGAAGCAGATAAACTCATGGGTCTTGAGCCTTTTTCTGGTGTTTCATTGTGTTTATAAGTCATCACTCGCATTGCATCAAAACCACCCCAAGTATACAAACTACTATCGCTAGCGCCACCTACTAACATTCTTTTTGCTTTTCCGTTTTTTATTCGCTCAAAACCCATTAAAATGGCCTCGGTTCCTGTGGTACAGGCAGATGAGTTTGTAGTTACTTGGTTTCCGAAACCTAAAATTCCGCCTAAATATGCAGAAATACCACTTGCCATTGTTTGCACTACAGATGTACTACCTAATCGTCTTACGTTTTGAGCGTCTATTTTATAAATTGCTTCTCTAAACTTTTCGATTCCTGAAGTTCCTACTCCAAAAATTAACCCCGAATCGTAGTCTAGTGTTGAATTTTCATTTACACTAAAACCTGCATCTTTCCAGGCATCAATACCTGCCATGCAGCCATATAAAATACTTGTGCTATTAAAACCACGCAATTGTAATGGTGTTAAGTATTCATTTATTTTTTCTTCGGATACTTCTGGAATTCCGCCAATACAACAAGAAAAACCTTTGTCTTTTAACTGCTTATGAAACGTAATTCCAGATGTACCAGATTTTATAGCATTTGTAAATTCTTGTATGCCAACTCCGTTTGGTGCTACAACTCCTAAACCTGTAATTACGACTCTATTTTTCATTCTTATTTTATCTAATCATTCCAGAAATTGTACCTCTACAAACAAGTTCATTTTTAGAATTTATCATTTTAACTTTACATTTTAATTTGTTAAATCTAAAAAAATCTTTTTCTGAAATTACGGTTACTTTTTCACCAGGTAAAACAGGTAAAAAAAAATCAATATTGTTTGATGTTAATGCAATTTGAGGGGTTGTTTTTTCAGAAGATATTATATCTTTCAATAAAAAAATACCCAAGCAAACCACACCGATTTGAGCCATTGTTTCTGTTAAAATCACTCCAGGAGTTATTGGGTTTTCCTTAAAATGTCCTTTGTAGAAATACTCGGTTACCTTAAACGTATAATTCCCTGAAACGCCATTTTCTGAAATATCTGTTAGTTTGTCAACAAACAAAAAAGGGGTTGAATAAGGTAATTTACATATGATTTCTGTTTGATTCATTTTTTCATTTTAACAGACCTCACAGGTTTTAAAAACCTGTGAGGTCTTTGTTTTCTTATTGTTCTAGAGTTATTGTTTGTGTAATGTTTACTTCTTTAATTCTGTGGGAATCAATAAAATTTTGTTTGTCTTCAAAAAGGTTTATTACGTCTTCTCTTAATAAATCTGAAGGTTTATTTGATAAGATTGAATTATAAGACGAATATTTATAAGTTCTAAAATCGTCAACAAATTGGTGGTGAGTTGGGTTTAAATGAATATAAAGAATTAAGTTTTTTAAATAGTTTTCATTTTCTAATTTTATTCTCGAAAATCGATCTTTAAATAAACTTCCACTTCTTCCATATTTTTTATTGATACTTTTTGAATATGCATTAAATAAGTTTGAAAATGATTGAGAAATACCTCTAGAGGCTATATTCTCTTTTGTTTTTATTAAAAAATGAAAATGATTTTTTAATAAACAATATGCTATCATGTCAGAAGTTTTAGCAAGGTGCTTTTTTACTAATTTTAGAAAATATGAATAATTTTGTACTTCAATAAAAATATTTTCTTTATTGTTTCCACAATTATAAATATGATAAAAAGAATCTTCTAATAAAACCTCGTATTTCATATTAATCTATTCTTTAAATAGACCTCACAGGTTTTTAAAACCTGTGAGGTCTAAAATTAGTTACCATTCTAACAAAATACGTTGTGCAGAAAACCCTGGCCCAAAACTTAACATCAAACCTCTTTCTCCTTTCGCTGGGTTTCTGTCCATAAAACGTTCTAAAACGTATAAAACGGTTGCACTAGACATATTGCCGTACAAGCGTAAAACTTCTTTTGTGTCATTGATGTTTTTTCCTAAAACGCCAAATAAATCTTCTACAGTCTGCACTATTTTTTTTCCTCCTGGATGAAAAATTAAATGATCTATATCAGAAATTTTTAAAGCATTTTGTTCTAAAAAAGGGTGAATAATCTCAGGGAAATGATCTGCAATTTTTTGTGGAACTTCTTTATCTAAAATCATTTGTAAACCAGAATTCACTAGGTTAAAACCCATCATTTTTGTAGCATCATAAAAGTGATACATTGCTTCATTTATAATTTTTGGGCCTTGGTCATCTTCATAAGAAGACAAAATTACTGAAGACGCGCCATCACCAAAAATAGCTGCACTAACAATGTTTGTCATCGAAAAATCTTCTAGTTGAAATGTTGCAGTTGGAGCTTCTACAGCAACTACTGCGGCTCTTTTATTTGGATTTTCTTTTAAGAAATTCTTCGCATAAATTATTCCTGACACACCAGCGGCGCAACCCATTTCTGTAACAGGCAAACGCACAATATCTTGTTTCATTCCTAAAGAATTAATTAAATAAGCATCTACAGAAGGAATCATAATTCCGGTACAACTAACCGTAATGATAAAATCGATATCTGTTGGATTTAAATTTGCTTTTTCTAAAGATTTTTGAAGTGATTTCTCTGCCAATTGTATAACTTCTCTAGCATAGATATTGTTTTTTTCTTCAAAAGTAGTTGCGGTAAAAACCTCTTCAGGATCCATAATAGAATATCTTTTGTCTACTCCTGCACCTTCAAAAAGCTTTATTACTTTTCTTTGAAAACGGTCTTCTTGTCCTTGCATCCAAATCTTTACAAAAGGGATGATATCTTTTGTTTCTCTATAATATTTTGGAAGTTGCTTTGCAACAGCTGTTATTTTTACACTCATATTTTTATTTATCTATTTACAACACAACTTTCTAACGTTGTATAATCCATCGCCAACGAAAAGCCCATTTCCATGAAATCTGAGGTGTTACATTTATTTTTTGCGACATTGTTGTTAAATCTTTTCGTTTAAAACCTCTTAATACAGAAATTAATCCATCATGAATTATCATTTTATTGCTTATAAAAACCGATAGTAATTTAAATAAATAATAAGCCAATTTATGCCGGTGTATATCGTTTACAATAATTGCTTTTTTAGTATGTTTTAAAGTATCGTTTAAAAAAGATACCAATGGTTTTTCTTTAAAATGATGAAAAAACAAGGTCGCTAAAACGATATCGAATTGTCGGTTTTTAAAATCTTCAGAAAAAATATCTTCTACTACAAAAGACAATTCCTGGTAATTTTTAGAGAGTTCATTTGCGTATTCAATGGCTGTTGAATTTGCGTCGACACCAATTAATTTAAATTTATACCCATGCTTTCTTCCAAATTTAGCAACATCGCGTAAAATATCTCCATGACCGCAACCAATATCTGCAATTACAAGTTCTTGCTCTTTTGGATGATTTTTTAATACTTTTTTTAAAGAATTTACTGTTACTAAATTTCCACCCAACCAACGATTGATGTTTTCTAATTTGTCTAAAACATCACGTAAATAATTGCCGCCAATAGAAAAATCGTCCATCAATTCTTCTTTATCAGATCTCTTGGAAGTGTCTACTAAAAAAGGCATTATATTTTCATGGTTTTTCCGTGTGTAAATTTTATAATTATCGGTAATAGAAAAGGTAGTTTCTTTAAAATTTCAAGTAAAATAGAAGCAATTTTATCTTTTCTGAACAAAAAAGCAATAAAATGACCTACTTTTAAACGAAAACGAAACTTTTTATTCCATTGTCTAATATATTCATTTTCTAGGGTTTTTCTTGTAACATTTTTAGCATTCAAATAATTTAGTATCAATTTAGAAGCCATTTGTGCAGATTGAATTGCCATACTCATTCCGTTTCCACACAAAGGATGAATCATTCCTGCTGCATCACCACACATCATTAGATGATTTTCTACTGGCTTTTTTGTTTCAAAAGAAATTTGACTGATTGTTAACGGAGTTTCAAAAACTGGTTTAGTGTTTTTAAAAATTTCTTTTAGAAAGTGATTTTTAAAAAGAACATTCTCTTGAAAATCGTCAATATTTTTATACTTTTTGAAAGAAGAAAAGTCTGTTATGTAGCACAAATTAATTGTGTTGTTTTCTACTTTAGAAACGCCACAATATCCACCTTTAAAATTGTGAAGCGCAACTTGATTTTCTATAAAGTTTCCTTTTACATGAATTTTTACACCCAGATAAGGTGATTTTTTCTGAATAAAATCACGATTCATTTTTACATCTAATACACTCCGTTTTCCAAAAGCACCTATACAAACGTTTGAGTTGAAAACACCGTTTTCTTTGCTTTCAATTGTAAAACCGTCATTTGTAAATTGTACATTTAAAACGGAATCTTGCAATATACTAACGCCGTTTTCTTTAGCTTTTTCTGATAAAATAAAATCTAATTGATAACGAGAAATACCAAAACCGCCCAAAGGTAATTTTGCTGAAATGATTTTATTTTTTGTAGTTGATAGTTGAAACGCATCAATTTTTACGGCACCAAAATTAAATGGATCTACTTCTAAATACTTCAAATAGGGTAGCACTTCATTAGAAATATACTCGCCGCACACCTTGTGTTTTGGGTAGCTGTTTTTCTCTATTAACAGCACTTTTTTATCAAATTTTGATAAATGAATAGCGTTGCAGAGTCCTGCCAAACCACCACCAATTATAACAATATCAAAAGCTGAACTATTTGTATTCATTTGCTAACTATTTACCTTTTGAGCTGTTGACTCCGATTACCTTAAAATTCAAATTGTAATTGTACCCAAACTGGTGCTGTTTTTTCTGTGTTTAAATTCCCGAAAGATAAACCTAATAAACGAACTGAATTTTTCAACTTTTCTTGATACAACAGCTCTTTTACAACAGGAAAAAACTCTTTCTTAGTTTGCATAAAATCTGTTTTTGTTTTACTTCTGGTTTGTTGGGTAAAATCAGAATATTTTATCTTTAAAGTAATTGTTTTTCCTTTTGTGTTATTTTTTAGCATTCTTCTCTCTAATTCTTCTGCAATTTTTTCTAACTTTTCTATCATAAAAATTTCTGAAGAGATGTTTTCACTAAACGTTCTTTCTGCTGCTAAAGATTTTCTTATTCTATTGGGTTTTACCTCACTTAAATGAATACCCCTAACAATGTTGTAATAATGTTTGCCAGATTTTCCGAAGAATTTTATCAACTCTTCTAAAGATTTTTTCTTTAAATCATTTCCAATAAAAATACCCAAATTAAACATTTTTGCAGCCGTAACTTTACCAACTCCGTAAAATTTATTGACGGGCAGTGCTTCTAAAAAAGAAATTACCTCTGAAGGATGTACCGTTTTTTGACCATTAGGTTTGTTTATATCTGATGCTACTTTTGCAATAAATTTGTTGATAGAAATACCTGCAGAGGCTCTTAAACCCGTTTTTTTATATATTTTTTCACGAATTTCTCTGGCAATTTCATTTGCAGACGGATTCCCTTTTTTATTTACTGTTACATCTAAATACGCTTCATCTAAAGAAAGAGGCTCTACCAAATCTGTATATTCATAGAAAATTTCTCTTACTTGAGTAGAGATTTCTTTGTAACGTGTAAAATCTGAATTCACAAAAATTAAATGTGGGCATTTTTGTTTTGCCAACATACCGCTCATAGCAGATTTAACACCGTATTTACGAGCTTCATAACTAGCTGCAGCAATAACGCCTCTTCTGCCGTCTCCACCAACAGCAATCGCTTTACCTCTTAACTCTGGATTGTCTAATGCTGCTACAGAGGCATAAAAAGCATCCATATCTACATGAATTATTTTGCGAAAAGGAGGTTGTAATTCCATCTTTCGAATTTACAAAAAAGAAGTTGTATTCTTAAAAAAAGAACTAGTTGTTATAAAAAATAATAGATTTTAAGTTTTAGGGTTTGTTTTTTGTTAATTACTTGTAAAAAAGAGTCTTATGTCTTTATTTACTTTTAGTTAAAGTAGGTTTATTACCTATTTTACCTACTTTTTTTGTAAACAAAATATTTTGAAATTAAACTTATAACGATTAAAATAATACTAATTTATAATTTTAAAATGGCAAGAGATTATACCAAATACAACGTAGAAGGTTTAGGAGAAAACCTTAATAAGAGAAAACTAGTTTTTACAGTTGTAAAAGACTGGATAGAAAAAAACAATCCTAGTTTAGAAGAGTTGCAAAAAGCTTTTCCTGATGAAGTACAAGGCGCAAAAGGATTTATTAGAAAAGAATCTGAAATAAAAACACCAAAACATTTTAACATGCGCGAGCCTATAAAAATAAAAAATGGTATGCATGTGGTGGTATCTAATCAGTGGGGAGAAAACTTAATTAAGTTTATTGAAGTTGCCGAAAAACTTGATTATAATATATCATTTACTAATGACACTTCAACAGATAAAGGTTTGCTTTTACCTGATCACCTAAAACTTAAAAATTACAATTTGAACTGGGGTAGATTTATCACTTTTCAGTATGAAAATGGTCCGGATTGCGATTGCGAGAATTTTAGTATAAAGTTTGATACACTAACAAATAGTATAATTCCTTTTAATTCAAACACAGATGATTTAAAAAGTAAATGGTTTGATTCATGGGAAGTCAATTTATCATCAGATAATCAATCTTCGTATTCAAGTGTAATGAGTATTTCTTTTTCTAATGCAGAAGAGGCTTTTGACGATAGTGATATTGATTGGCAGATTGTTTGGCATGATGAATTTGAAGATTTAATGGACGGTGATTTCCCTGGGGGTGTTTCAGGTGATATTATAAATCAAATATTTTCAAATAATTGGTTTAGCAATTTATTTTATTTTGTCAATACAAACCTCAGATAACTAATTTTTAAATCAAATTACTTTATTATAATTAACTTTAAAATAAAAAAATGGCAAGAGATTATACCAAATATAATTTAGAAGGTTTAGAAGAAAACCTTAATAAAAGAAAATTAGTATTTACGATCGTAAAGGATTGGATAGAAAAAAACAATCCTAGTTTAGAAGAGTTGCAAAATGCATTTCCAGATGAATTGCAAGGAAAAAAAGGAGTTGTTAGAAAAGAATCTGAAGTGAAAGATCCAAAAAGATTTAACATGAAAGAACCTTTAAGTATTAAAAATGGTATGCATGTGGTGGTATCTAATCAATGGGGAGAAAATATTTTAGATTTTATTTCCGCTAGTGAAAAACTTGGATACAAAATTTCAAAATCAGAAAAAAAGACAAATTTAGAAGAAGAAGAAATAGAATTTGATATTACAAAACTAAGCCTTCGTGATTTTAAAAAATTATTAAGAGATATTAAAGATAATGCTTCTTTTGAGGCTAGCCTTTTAAAACAAGTCAGTAGAAATATTGATTTTTGGTCTTATTTATTAGTTTACGATCACATTATAAATGAAGGAAGTTTAATTTTATCTTTAGATAATATGGATGAAGCTCAAGATGTTTTTCTTACAGAGTACTGGGAATTTGGCGATGCAGAACAGTCTTTAGCTCAGTTTGTAATGGACAAAATAGATGTGAATTTCGATGAAGTACATCTCAATAAAGATCAAAGAATACATTATGTTGCTTCTTTTGGTTCTTATCTCTATTTCTGTATGATGAATTTTTCCTATGAGATTGATGCCGAAGATATGGCAGCATTCCTTGCATCTAACGACCATTCCTTGACTCGAGATGGCGAAGATGTTTTTGATACTCATAGTGTTGGAGACGATTGGATTATTGATATGGCAGACTCGTGGCAAATGTATTGTGGTTTTGATCCTGCTGATTACGAAGGAGATTATTCTGAAGTACGTTTAATCAATGGTGATTATAGAGAAACTTCAATCAATTATATTTCTATGGCAGAAGATGTAATCGCACAATTTCAATAAATCTGTAACTCTATTTTTTAGAGATTCAAATATTTAAGTCTAATTCAATATATTTAAAATTCATTAAAAATATGTCACATAAGAATTTTATATCGGCTCTATCTAGTTATAATAAGGAGTTGTTTCATAGTAAAGCCATTACATGGTTATTAAATCAATTTCCTGAATTTCAAAAGGCATTTTTAAAATCGATTTTAGATAAAGATGAATATATAAAAGCAACATTTATAGAGGCTTTATCTGAAATACGGCAGATAGATATTTTAGTTGTGTACAAATTAGATGATAAGTACAAATTCATTCATATAGAAAATAAAATTAAAGCTTCTGAGTCTTTTAAAAAAACTAAGGAAAAAGAGACTGGTAGTAAAGAAAAAATACTTTCTCAAACCGAATATTATTTTTTACGACTAAATAATAAGGAATTTAGAAAAGATTTAGCTGAAGAAATAAATAACAAAATAAAAAACAAAATTGAACCGCATGATATTTCTGAATTAGATCTTAAAACTGATCCTGAATGTAATTGGGATTTTATTTTCCTCAAACCCAGTCATTCTTTAAAAAATAAAAGTAGAATAAATTCTTTAAACAGCTGGAGGCAAGGTGTTTGGGAAGATGGTAAGGTCACAAATCCATGGGTAACCAAATCATATAAAGAATTAGTTATTGACAGTTTAGCAGCAGTTGAAGAAGGAATTGCTTCTGCTAATACACTTACTCTTGGCTTTGAGGCTAAATTTATTACAGACACCGGTAATAACGGCGGTTTTTTAATCCAAGCTTCTTATCTTATATCTGACTTTAAGTTTACTGAAAATAAAGGAAAAAATGTATCTACCGCACGAATAGGGCTGCAATATGAACACAACTCTAAGAGTGCTAAAATGAAGTTTTGTTTTGCTGCTAATGACTATGATAAGGTAAAAATATCTGATAAAAAAAATAGAGAGCTGTATAATAAAAAAGTAGAGGGTTTTTTATCGATAGATAATTTTGAAGCGCTCATTAGTAAATTAAGGCCTGATAAATTTAATGGCTCTAAAGGCAAAACTTTTTGTAGTAGGACTAATGATATCAAAAAGTACAAAAATTTCAATGATCTACATGATATGTTTGAAGAATATATTAAATTATTATTTGAAGATCTAAATAAAATTAATGACAAAGTTTGGCGAGAATTTAGCCAAAGCTAAATAGATTAATCTCTTTAATATTAATATTGAACCCACTCCAGAAATTATGTCAATTCTTTTATTTATATAAATTAAGAAAGGAACTCCAAAAAGCACATCTCTTTCCCAACCCATATAATTGGGAATCCATCGCTCAAAGTGTAATATTTTTAATGAAATGATAATTGAAGCAATGGAACCTGATGTTGCGTTATTTAGTTATAGGTGCTTCAAGGACTATTTTTATATTTTTCGAAATTGGTTTTATCGATTTTAAGTAAAAAGATATTTCACTATTTAAAGTTGTATGGTTCTGTTGCATCTGCTAAAATTAAGCGTCAAGCGCATTTGGCTAGAGGAACAATTTGGCGATAAAATAAATAGAAAACTTATCTTAACCCACCGTAAAGATTTGGTTAAAGAGATATACTTATTGATGATAGACCCAATAGCGGATCAAAATATTTTGAAGGCGAGTGGATTCATTTTGGCTCAGGAAATTTTCCAGATTGGAGTTCGGTTATAAAACATTTACTATGAAAGCATTATCAAAATCACGTTTTAAACAAGGCCTAGAGTGCCCAAACAAACTTTATTTTTCAAATAACAAACAGGTATTTCATAATGTAAAAAATGAAGATTCGTTTTTGCAAGCCCTAGCAAGTGGTGGTTTTCAGGTAGAGGAGTATGCTCGGTTACAATATCCTGGTGGTGTCTTAATAGAAGATCCAGAAGATAGAGAAAACTACGATTACCAAGATTTAGCAAATCAAACTTCCGAGCTATTAAAACAAGAAAATGTTATAATCTATGAAGCCGCTTTTTATATCGATGATTTATTTATAAGAACAGATATTCTTGTTAAAAAAGGCACTCATATACAGCTCATAGAAGTTAAGGCAAAATCTCTTGACCCAACCCAGTCTTATAATTTTGTAGGAAAGTCAAAAAAAATAGTGAGCAGCTGGAAGCCTTATCTTTTTGATTTGGCTTTTCAAACTTATGTCACACAACGTTGTTTACCTACTCATACAATTACTCCTTATTTATGTTTGGTTGATAAAACAAAATCTGCAACTGTAGATAGATTAAATCAGTTTTTTAGAGTTGAAAAAGATGCTAATAGCAGAACAGGAGTGAGAAAAACATTTAAGCAGGTTAGTCAATTAGGTGAAAATATATTACACCAAGAAAATTTATCTGAAGTGGTTTCAAAAATCCATAACGGAGATCATACGTATTACGATAATTTAAACTTTCATGAAGCAGTTAAATTATTGTCAGAAATTAGAATGCAAAATTATTATCCAAACTGGCCTACTCAATTTTCGGCTTGTAAAAAATGTGAATTTAAAAAAGATGATAGCGAGGATGGTAAGAAAAAACAATCTGGTTTTGAATATTGTTTTAAAAAGCAATACCAATGGACTGATCAGGATTTTAAAAAATCCAATATTTTTAATGTTTGGGATTTAAAAGACCCAAAGTTAATGAAGCAAGGATTATTGTTTAAATCACAGCTCACACCAGAAGACATTAAATACAAAGAGGCGGCTGGTAAACTTGATCGAACGGAGCGCCAATGGTTGCAAATCGAAAAAGAACGTGATAATGACTTTACCGAGTTTGTTGATATAGAAGGTTTAAAAGACGAAATGGATACTTGGGTATATCCACTTCATTTTATAGATTTTGAAACTTCTACTGTACCGCTACCATTTCATACGGATCGTAAACCTTATGAGCAAATAGCCTTTCAGTTTTCACATCATATTTATCATGAAGATGGCCGTATAGAGCATGCAAATGAGTATATCAATTCAACACAGGGTGAATTCCCAAACTTTAAGTTCTGCGAAAAATTAATGGATGCTTTAAACAAAGATGAAGGCACAATTTTTAGATACGCTACACATGAAAATACTATTTTAAATGCAATCAGAGATCAGTTGTTAGCATCAAAGTATGAAAACAAAGAAATGCTTATTTCATTTATAGAAACTATAAGTCACCCTAAAAACAACCATACCAATCCTTGGACAGTTCCTACCCGAAAATCAGGAAAAGACACAAGAGATATGGTTGACCTTTGCGAAGTTATTAAGAAATATTATTACAATCCATATACTTACGGATCAAATTCAATAAAAAAAGTATTACCGGCCGTTTTAAAGTCGAGCACATTTGTTCAAAATAAATACAGTAAGTCTCTAGAAACAATTCAAGTAAGCAGTGAAAATTTTGATTCAAATCATATTTGGTTAGCGCAAAAAGATGGCGAAATTGTAAGTCCATACAATATGTTGCCCTCTTTATTTGAAAACATGACTGAGGATGAAATAGAAGCTACGCTTTCAGAGTTGGAGGATGTAAGTGATGGAGGCGCAGCTTTAACAGCTTATGGTAAACTTCAGTACACCAACATGTTAAATAAAGAAAGAGAAGAACTCACTGAAGCTTTAAAAAGATATTGTGAATTAGATACTTTGGCTATGGTAATGATTTTCGAACACCTAAAGTCTTTGATTTAATGTCTTTAAAACAAATCAAATAAATTAAGTTTCTTACACCATTAATGCCACAATCGGTAGATGAATATGTAATTACATATTCAAAAAAAGTTACAACTTCTAATAGTTAAATTTACTTTTACTCTTCTAAAAATTCGATTGCAACTTGAGTTACTTCTGCAAGTTCTTTAGAAAGTGTTTTTTCTTTCCAAGGATGCGATACATTAAAAACATGATCTGCATGTTTTATAATTTTAAATTTGCTTTTAACATTCCATGAATGTATTATTTTTCCCTCATCCAAAGAAATAGAGGTGTCATTATCTCCATGGATTATGAGTTGCGGAATTTCTAATTTTTTGACTGCATTTTCAATATTTAGGCGCTCTTCATTTTCTTTAAAATCTAAATAAAATTGGTAATAATGTGGCATTTTCTGCTTTGTTCTGCCATTTACAACATATTTTACACCATTTTTACGCCATTCTTCTAAATCGCCAATCGTTGTAGATCTAGTAGCAAAATTACTAACAGCAGCTAGCGTTACCACTTTTTTTACTCGAGCATCTTCATTCGCTTTTAAAAGAACAATACCACCACCTCTGCTATGACCAACTAAAGAAATAGCATTTATATCTGCTTCAATTTTATATTTTCCTTCGGATGAAATCCAATCTAAAACACTTTCTAAATCGTCTAACTCTTTACTATAATTATTATTGCCAAAAGCCTCTAAATCTGGAAAATCTATTGGGTTTTGTGCAGTTCCGCCATTGTAAGAAAAATTGAATTTTATAAAGAAAAATCCTGCATTTGCAAATGCCTCTGCCATTAAATTCCAAGCACCCCAATCTTTAAAACCTTTGTATCCATGGCAAAAAACAACTACTTTTTTAGGTTGATGTGTTTCTTTGTAAAAAACATCTATAATAATTGGTTTGTTGTGTTTACCTTGTATAATAGAATTTTTAATAATTTTCATGAGTTGTTTAGATTGTTTGTTTTAACAAGGTAAAGACAGCCACAAATCCTGTTATGATTGCTAAAATTAAGTTGATGTTTTTTGTAAGTTTCCCGGTCTTTTTCTGAATGTGCTTTGCAAATTTACCATACAAGTATAAAATATAAAATGTACCAAAAACAGCTCCTATTGCAAAAGAAATAAAAGGTATAATTTTAAAATTAAATTGATTTAGAGCTTCTAAAAAAAATAAAATTCCACAAAAAAAAGGAATGGAAAACATGTTTAAAACAGCTATTGTAACACCTGTAAGTAGAGGTTTTTTCTTCTTTGAAGTACTTGTTGTTAACTTTTCTTTTTTAGATGCTTTGTAGAAGTAATAGGCTAATACAATAAAAATTAGAATTCCTATTTTTTCTAAACTTTCTAAAATTGTAGGGTTTGTAGTAATGTATTTTGTAAGTATTACTGAAATTATAACTTGGGGAATTGTAACAATAGCGACACCCAATGCATACTTGCTAGAGGCTATCTTTCCTTGTTCTAGACTAATTTTTAAGGCAGACATGTTTAGTATACTTGGTGTAATAGAACCTGTAAACGAGAAAAAGAATCCGAAGAAAAAAAGTAGTAAAATATTCAAAATAGTAATTTCATTTAGTAAATATAATAGTTTTTTTCAGGAAGTTAATTTCAATTTATTTAGAAATGGTTTATGTCAAAAACAAAAAAACGCATCAAAATCTTGATGCGTTTTTAATGATATATAAAAATATTTTAAATAACTCCTTGTGCTAACATAGCATCAGCAACTTTTACAAAGCCTGCAATATTTGCACCTCTAATATAGTCTATAGAGCCATCTTCATTTTCTCCATATTGCACACAAGAGTCGTGTATGTCTTCCATAATTGCTTTTAATCTTTCATCTACTTCTTGTCTAGACCAAGAAATTCTTAAAGAATTCTGACTCATTTCTAAACCAGAAGTTGCTACACCACCAGCATTACTTGCTTTACCTGGAGCAAATAAAATTTTTGCTTTTTGAAATTCATGAATTGCATCTGGCATAGAAGGCATATTTGCTCCTTCAGAAACACACATACAACCATTTTTAATTAGTTGTTTTGCTTCTTCACCATTCAATTCATTTTGTGTTGCACAAGGTAATGCAATGTCGCATTTTACAGACCAAGGTCTTTTGCCTGCAACAAATTTAGCATTTGGATATTTCTCTACATATTCGCTAATTCTAGCTCTTTTTTCATTTTTAATAAACATTACATGTTGTAACTTTTCTGTGTTAATTCCTTGTTCATCCAGAATATAACCACTAGAGTCAGATAATGTTAATACAGTTGCACCAAGTTCTATGGCTTTTTCAGCAGCAAATTGTGCCACATTTCCAGAACCAGAAATAACTATTTTTTTTCCTTGAAAAGAGTCTTTTTTTCTTTTTAACATGTTGTCTGCAAAATACACAGTTCCATATCCTGTTGCTTCTGGTCTAATTAAAGAACCACCCCAAGATTGCCCTTTACCAGTTAAAACACCAGTAAATTCGTTGTTTAGTTTTTTATACATACCAAACATAAAACCAATTTCTCTTGCACCTACACCAATATCTCCTGCAGGAACATCTGTATTTGGTCCAATATGTCTAAAAAGTTCGCTCATAAAAGCATGGCAAAAACGCATAATTTCGTTATCAGATTTTCCTTTTGGATCAAAATCAGAACCACCTTTACCGCCACCCATTGGCAGTGTTGTTAATGAGTTTTTAAATACTTGCTCAAACGCTAAAAACTTTAAAATACTTGCGTTTACGGTTGGGTGAAAACGCAAACCACCTTTGTATGGACCAATTGCCGAGTTCATTTGTATTCTGTAACCTCTGTTTACTTGAATTTCTCCATCATCATCTACCCAAGAAATTCTAAAAGAAATTAAACGCTCTGGCTCTACCATTCTTAAAAGAATGTTTTTACCGTGATAAATATCATGATTTATAATATATGGTATTACAGTTTCTGCAACTTCTTGCACTGCTTGTAAGAATTCTGGTTCGTGGTTATTTCTTGATTTAACCATTTCCATAAACTCATTAATTTTTAACTCTGTATTTTTAGCCATCTTTTTTTATGAATTTAATAATAATTTAACGTAGCAAATATAGTTAATTTCTGAATTCGTAATTAAAAAATTTATTTTTATTTATATACAAGATACTCTTATTTCAATGGATTTCGATAGCTGTTGTTGTTTTCTATACTTTAGGTTGATAAAACTCTATAAAAAACACTAAATTTGCACCTTAATTTTACCCGATAATGTTAGATAAAGTAAAAGAGTTAATAGTAGATGTAAAGGCTTTTAAAGCAACCACCAAGGAAGAAGTAGAAACGTTTAGAATTAAATTTTTGGGAAGCAAAGGTTTGTTAAAAGATTTGTTTGCTGAGTTTAAAAATGTAGATCCAGCGCTTCGAAAAGATTTTGGTCAGGCTTTAAATACCTTAAAAAAATCTGCAGAAGAAAAAGTTGCTTTTTTAAACGATACTTTATCTACTTCGAGTAACAATAATTCTTTTTATGGCGATTTAACTCGACCAGCTACTCCAATCAACTTAGGTTCTAGACATCCAATTTCATTAGTAAGAAATCAAATTATAGAGGTGTTTAATCGTATTGGTTTTACCGTTTCTGAAGGGCCAGAAATAGAAGATGACTGGCATAATTTTACAGCCTTAAATTTGCCAGAATATCATCCGGCAAGAGACATGCAAGACACGTTTTTTATAGAGCAAAATCCAGATATTTTATTAAGAACACATACCTCTTCTGTTCAGGTGCGTTACATGGAAGATAACGAACCGCCAATTCGCACAATTTCTCCAGGACGTGTTTTTAGAAACGAAGATATTTCTGCCCGTGCGCATTGTATTTTTCATCAAGTGGAAGGATTGTATATAGATACAGATGTTTCTTTTGCAGATTTAAAGCAAACACTTTTGTATTTTACAAAAGAAATGTTTGGCAAATCTAAAATACGTTTGCGTCCTTCTTATTTTCCGTTTACAGAACCAAGTGCAGAGGTAGATATTTATTGGGGATTAGAAACCGAAACCGATTATAGAATTACCAAAGGAACTGGTTGGTTAGAAATTATGGGTTGTGGTATGGTAGACCCAAATGTGTTGAAGAATGCAAACATAGATCCAACAAAATATTCTGGGTATGCCTTTGGCATGGGAATAGAAAGAATAGCAATGTTGTTGTATCAAATACCAGATATTAGAATGTTTTATGAAAACGATAAACGTTTTTTAGAGCAGTTTAAGTCTGTAATATAAAAACCTTTTCAAGTGTCTTTGTTTGATTAAATAACAGTCTCTTTTTTAATTTGGCTTGCTTGTTGCTAGTATTAATAAAAAAATATTTATGAAAATCATTATTAGCTTATTATCAATACTTATGACAGTATCCTGCGCTAGCCTTAAAGAAAATCAAAAAGTAATTTGGGTAAATAACTCAAAAGTAGATTGCCAAGGCATGGTGTTGCAAAAGTGTTTACAAATACAAGAAGGAGAATTTATTGATCCTACAAAATGGACGAACTTGTTTGATGGAATTAAAGGGTTTGAATTTGTACCAGGACAGCTTACAAAAATGATTGTTTCTGAAACTAAATTGCCGGCTCATTTAGTGCCTGCAGATGCATCTAACATAGAAATAAGGTTGGTTAAAGTTTTAAAAATAATAAAAGAAACAGCTTCTTTAGAGATGTTAGAGGGTAAAGTTGATAAAGAAATTCAAGGAAAATGGGGTGTTTCATTTATTACGGATATTGATGTAAACGAATTAAATACGCTAACTAAAAAACCCTTTGTACAGATTGATAAAAATAGAATAAATGGTAATAATGGGTGTAATAATTTTTTTAGCACATTTAAAACTAGTACTAATAATACACTTGATTTTGGTTTTTTTGGAGAAACAAAAATGCTTTGTCCGAATATGAAAATATCAGATGCTTTTATGAAGCTTCTGCAACAAAGTAAGACTTACAAAGTAACTGAAAAGAAACTTATTTTTTTAAATAAAGACAACCAAGAACTCATCATTCTTAAAAAAATAGAAGCTTAAATTTTGAAAAAAGACATCCAAATACCAGAGGTTACAGATATAGAAATGGCAATTGTTTACGAATACAATGATTTGTATAAAACAGATGATTGGAATGTGTACCTTATCAATAATAAAAATGTTGATATAGAAATGGTTGTGATTGTTTCTCAAGGTTTTTCAGATAAAAAAACCACTTCTTTACTTCGTAAAAAAATAGAAAAATTACCTGCAAACTCTTTTGCTAAAATAGAGTACATTCAGCCAGAATTATTCAAACTAAACAACCGTTTTCAGGTAACTTTTTTTGGAGGAAATACATTGTTTGAAAAAACATTTCTTTTTAAAGAAAACACAGTTAAAGAAGGTGCGTTAAGAATGATTTCTTCTCTAAAAAAACGAGGTGTTTTGGCAAAGTAATGTTACTTTTAAATTACAATTACTAAAATCCAACAATTGTTACTTCTAACGATAGAGAGAAGTCTCATAACAGTGAAAATCCAAAAAGAAATTAGATGCTAGAACCAAGATACTAGAAAAACTAGCTTTATGAGATTTCTCCTAAAAAGTCGAAATAACACCGTTTGTTAGAAACAAAATTTATCCACTAACGATTCTTTTTAGGCGCACCTGTTCTTCCTCTACCAGAAGTAGATCCAGCAGGTTTGTTCCCCTTAAAATGTGGTTTCTTCTTTGGTTTATTTCCGTTTACAGAGCGTGCTTTACTCTTTTTGTTAAAAGAACCTTTACTCTGGGTCGCAGCTCTTTTTGGTGGCGCAGTATCTGTTGGCTCAAAACCCTCTACAATTGTAGATTTTAATTTCTCTTTTAATAACTTTTCTATTTCATTCTGGTATTCTACCTCTTCACTACAAACTAAAGAAATAGCTTCACCAGCCGCGCCTGCTCTACCTGTTCTACCAATTCTATGTACATAATCTTCAGGTACATTTGGCAATTCGAAATTAACCACATAAGGTAGTAACGGAATATCTAAACCACGCGCAGCAATATCTGTTGCTACTAAAATTTTAATAGAATTGTCTTTAAAGTTTTTTAAAGCTTTTGTTCTGGCTCCTTGGCTCTTATTACCATGTATTGCAGCAGCTGTAATACCAGCTTTTATTAACTTTTCTGTTAACTTATTGGCCCCGTGTTTTGTTCTTGTAAAGATTAAAACTTGCTTCCAATTATTATCTTTTATCAACTTAATTGTAAAAGCTGTTTTCTGACCTTTATCAACCTTAAATACTTTATGAGTTACTTTTTTAGCGGTAGAATTTTGCGGAGCAGTTTCTACAGATACCGGATTATTTAAAATACCCGAGGCTAATTTTTTGATATCGTTAGAAAATGTGGCAGAAAAAAGTAAATTTTGCCTTTTTACCGGCATAAAACTAATTAGTTTGTTAATATCTCTAACAAAACCCATGTCTAACATTCTGTCTGCTTCGTCTAAAACCAACACATCTATGCGCTTAAAAGAAAGCGCTTTTCTGTCATGTAAATCTAACAACCTACCTGGGGTTGCCACTAAAATATCAACTCCGTTTTTTAATGTTGCTATTTGTGGCTTGGCATTTACACCACCAAAAACAACGGCCGATTTTATATTTACATACTTACTATACTCTCTAATATTGTCGTAAATCTGGGCCGCTAACTCTCTTGTTGGTGTTAAAACCAATGCGCGTAAAGGCCTGTATTTTGGATGTTTTGTAGCTGCTAAGTGCTGTAAAACTGGCAAAGTAAAACCCGCCGTTTTTCCGGTACCTGTTTGTGCCGATGCTAAAATATCTTTTCCTTCTAAAATATGTGGAATTGCTTTTTCTTGTATTGGAGATGGTTTTGTGTATCCTTTTTCTTCAACTGCTTTTACTAATGCTGCTGATAAACCTAAATCTGAAAATGTCATAAAAATTATTTATGAAACTAACTTTATGTAGTTGTTTCTGCCGCAAAGATACATTGTTTTAAATTGAAGCCTTTTGTTTCTTAAAGTCCTTTTTATGTTAATTATTTTTGATATCGAAAATACAAATAGTAACTTCATCAATTCTAATAAAAACTTTTACTCGTGAAAACTATATCTTCTTTATTACTATTGCTTGTTTCTGTGACCTTTACAGCACAAACACCTACCTCTTCAGAAGTAATTCAACAATCATTAGCACAAAAACTAAAGATGCAACGTGCTTCTATTGTAAAAAATATTCCGTTCAAAAATATTGGCCCAACGGTTATGAGTGGTCGTGTGGCAGACGTTGCTGTAAACCCAGAAAAACCAACAGAATTTTATGTAGGCTATGCCTCTGGCGGATTGTGGTACACAAATAATAACGGAACTACGTTTACACCTGTTTTAGACAATTCTGCAACACAAAATGTAGGCGATATTGCTGTCGATTGGAACACAGGAAACATTTGGGTAGGAACAGGTGAAAAAAACTCATCACGTTCTTCGTATGCAGGAATCGGAATGTTAAAATCTTCAGACAAAGGAAAAACTTGGGTAAATGTTGGTTTGTTTGATTCTCATCATGTAAGTAGAATACTAATAAACCCAAATAACGGAGATGAAGTGGTTGTTGGAGTAATAGGACACTTGTATTCTTCAAATGCAGAAAGAGGTGTTTTTAAAACTACCGATGGCGGAAAAACTTGGACAAAATCTTTATTCATAAATAACAACACAGGAGTTATTGATGTTGCTGTTGCCCCAGAAAATTTTAATATAATGTATGCTGCTTCTTGGGAAAGAGAACGTAAAGCTTGGAACTTTGATGGTGATGGAAACAATTCTGCAATTTACAAAAGTACTGATGCAGGAAATTCTTGGACAAAAATTTCTGATAAAAGTGGTTTTCCTATTGGTAGCGGAGTTGGTAGAATTGGGTTGGCTGTTTTTAATGAAAATACAGTTTATGCATTGCATGATAGTCAATTTAGAAGACCTAAAAAAACCGATAAAGTTCTTTCTGATGCCTTAACTAAAGATGATTTTAAATCAATTTCTACAAATGATTTTTTAAATTTATCTGATAAAAAATTAAACTCATTTTTAAAAAACAACAGTTTTCAAGAAAAATATCGAGCAGAAAATGTAAAGCAAATGGTGCGTGTTGGCAAAGTAAAACCAACAGATTTAGCAAGTTACCTAGAAGATGCTAACTCGATGTTATTCGACACACAAGTTATTGGTGCAGAGGTTTTTAAAACAACAAACGGAGGTGAAAATTGGCAGAAAACACATCAAGATTACTTAGATGGTGTATACAGCTCTTATGGTTATTATTTTGGCGAAATTAGAGTAGATACACAAGATGAAAATAAAATTTATGTTTTAGGCGTACCCATTATAAAATCGAAAGACGGGGGTAAAAACTTTACATCTATAAGCAAAGAAAATGTGCACTCAGATCATCAAGCACTATGGGTAAATCCAAAGAAAAGCGGACATATTTTAAACGGAAACGATGGGGGTTTAAACTTATCTTATGACGATGGCGAAAATTGGATAAAACTTAACGACCCAGCCGTAGGTCAGTTTTACTCTGTATATGCAGACAATCAAAAAAATTACAAAGTTTATGGCGGGTTACAAGACAATGGGGTTTGGGTTGCTAACCACAATGCTAAAATGGATAAACGTTGGAAACAAACCGGAGAAAACCCCTACAAGTCTATTATGGGCGGAGACGGTATGCAGGTACAAGTAGACAATAGAAACCCAAATATTGTTTATACTGGCTATCAATTTGGAAATTATTACCGTATTGATAGAGCTTCTGAAAAGCAAAAACACATACAGCCTAAACATACTTTAGGAGAAACACCGTATCGTTTTAACTGGCAAACACCTATTCATTTATCTTTACACAACCAAGATATTTTGTATTTAGGTAGTAACAAATTACACCGTTCTTTAGATAAAGGAGATACCTGGGAAACCATTTCTAACGATTTAACAAACGGCGGCAAAAAAGGAAATGTTGCCTACGGAACTTTAACTTCAATTTCTGAAAGTGCATTGCAGTTTGGGTTGATTTACGTTGGTTCTGATGATGGATTGATAAACGTAACAAAAAATAGTGGAGCTACCTGGACAACAATTTCTAAAAACTTACCTCAAAACTTATGGGCATCTAGAGTAATTGCTTCTAAATTTAAAAAAGAACGTGTTTATGTAACTTTAAACGGATATCGTTTTGATGATTTTACGCCGTATGTGTATCGCTCTGATGATTATGGGCAAACATGGCAAAATATTAGTAGCAACCTTCCTGTTTCTGCAATAAACGTAATAAAAGAAGACCCAGAAAATGAAAATCTATTATATTTAGGTACAGACAATGGGGTGTATGTTTCTTTTAACAAAGGGACTAATTGGGAAGCTTTTAGTAACAATTTACCCAACGTTGCGGTACACGATTTAGTGATTCAGCCAACTGCAAAACATTTAATTATTGCCACTCATGGTAGAAGCTTATATACAGCAAATATTGCTGCTCTTCAAGAATTTGCAAGCGGCAATAACAAGCAAAATACATTGGCAATCTTTAACGTAGATTCCATTAAAAAAAGTAGCTATTGGGGTCGTTCTTGGAGCAAATGGTCTGCAGTAAACACACCAGAAATAACAATTCCGTTGTATTCAAACCAAACCAAAGAAGTAACAATTAGTATTTTAACCAATCAGATAACAGTAAGTTCTTTTAATGTGTCTGTAGAAAAGGGATTTAATAGTATTTTATATGATGTTTCTTTTTCTAAAAAAGGATTAAAAAACTACCAAAAAGAAAATAAAGACATGCTTATTAAACAAGCAAAAAACAATAAATATTACCTGCCAAAAGGAAATTATACGATTAAAATTGAGAACGCAACAGGTAGTTTTAAAATAGACTAAAAAACTTACTGAATTTTAATGAAAACCTCGGTGTTTAAAGCAATATCAGTCGCATGATTTAAAAACACTTTTTGATTGTTTAAAAGCACTTCTATTAACCAATAAGAACCTTTAAAATAGTTGTTTGTAACAATCGCTTTTTGATAATTGGCAGTAATTTCTTGTGCCGTATTTTCGATAATTTTTAGCTGATGTGGATACAATAAAACCAACTTATTATTGATGGTAATTTCGTTTACATCATCAAACAAAGCTGCACTATATTCTTCTTTAGGATTGGTGTAAATTTCTTTTGGTGTACTATTTTCTAATACCTGATTGTTTTTAATAATGATGAGCTTGTCTGCAAAAGAAAGCGCATCATTTTTATCATGAGTAGCAACAATGCAAGCAATGTTTTTTTCTTTTAAGTATTGAAATAAATTTCTTCTTAATCCGTTTTTTTTAAAATTGTCTATTTGCCCAAAAGGTTCATCTAATAATAGTAAATGAGGTTCTTTTGCCAAGGCTCTTGCGATGGCTACTCGTTGTTTTTGGCCACCACTTAAATGCACCACCTTTGTATTTGCAAAAGCTGTCATTTGTATAACCTCTAAAAGTTCTTCGGTTCTTTTTTTACTTTCTTGAGGATAAAAACGTGATAAAAATTTTTGAATGTTTTCTGCCACAGATGTATAAGGCATTAAATCGAAATCTTGAGCTACATATTTAAAATTTTCGAACCCAGGAACTAGGTGCTTTTCAGGACCAAAAATTTGAGTGTTATTCCAAAATACAGTGCCCGCATCTAGATCTAATAACCCGTATATTGCTTTTAAAAGAGTCGATTTTCCACAACCACTTTCTCCCATCACACAAAGATGTTCTCCTTTATTTACAGAAAAATTAAATCCGTCTAAAACAGGTTTGTTAGTCGTATAAGAAAAAGAAATGTTCGTTACTTTTAGCATGCTACAAAAATAAGCTTTCTATTTCATTTTTACTTGCTAAAAGCTGGCAAGTATGCTGCGTTAGCGATTGTAGCATTTGTTTAAGCTCTCACGACTTTTCTTCGGGAAGCGAGTGCGAAAAGCGCGACCCTTGTGGTAACGCCCAAAGAAAAACACACAAGGTTTTTGTGTTAAGAGGTCTTTACTTTTAATAATTCTATTTTTAAAATAGTAGTTTTATATTGTTAATTAAAGTAAACAAAAAGAGCACAATTTATAATTGCGCTCTTTTTATCTAGAAAGAAATTTAAAATAGATTATAACTTTATAGTTGCTTTTGGCGGATTTGGCAATTTATTAAAACCCATATTAAATAAGGTAAAGCCAAAAATATCTGCATACTGCTCTATGGTTTTTGCCACTGGTGTTCCTGCGCCATGTCCTGCATTGGTTTCTATTCTTATTAACGTTGGGTTATTACCAGACTGCTTTTCTTGCAATTCTGCAGCAAATTTAAAACTATGTGCAGGTACAACTCTATCATCATGATCGCCAGTTGTTACTAATGTTGCTGGGTATTTTACGCCTTGTTTAATGTTGTGTACTGGCGAATAACCTTTTAAATACTCAAACATTTCTTTGCTTTGTTCTGCAGTACCATAATCATAAGCCCATCCTGCGCCAGCAGTAAATGTATGATAACGCAACATGTCTAAAACTCCTACTGCTGGTAACGCAACTTTCATTAAATCTGGTCTTTGTGTTAAAGTTGCACCTACTAACAAACCTCCATTAGAACCACCACGAATGGCAAGAAAATTTGAAGAAGTATATTTTTCTGAAATTAGGTATTCTGCTGCGGCAATAAAATCGTCAAAAACATTTTGTTTTTTTAGCTGTGTACCTGCATCATGCCATTTTTTACCGTATTCGCCACCTCCTCTTAAATTAGGGACTGCATAAATCCCTCCTTGCTCCATCCAAACTGCGTTTGCAATACTAAAAGAAGGAGTTAAACTAACATTAAATCCACCGTAACCATATAAAATAGTAGGATTTTTACCGTTTAAAACGACTCCTTTTTTATGTGTAATAATCATGGGTACTTTTGTACCATCTTTTGATGTATAAAAAACTTGTTTACTAGTATAAGCTTCAGAGTTAAAATCTACATCTGGTTTCCAGTAAGATGTATAAGTACCGTCTTTAGGATTTAATACATAAGAAGAGTTTGGTGTACTATAATTAGTAAATGAAAAATAGAGCTCTTTTGCGTCTTCTTTTCCATTAAAACCACCTGCCGAACCTACTCCAGGTAATGCAACTTCTCTTACTAATTTGCCATCATAATTGTACTGTAACACTTTAGAAACGGCATCTACCATATATTCTGCAAAGAAATAGCCAGCGCCCGAACTTAAACTTAGTACGTTTGTAGTTTCTGGAATAAAATCTTGCCAGTTTTCTGGCGTTGGATTTGCTGCATCTGCGGTTACAACTTTTTTATTAGGTGCCTTTAAATTGGTTACTAAGTATAATTTTTGATCTTTATTTTTTACTACATAAGTATCGCTATCAAAATTATTAATAATTGTTTTTAACGGTGCATTTTTGTTTGATAAATCTTTTATAAACAACTTATTACCCGAGGTAGAAGTAGAAGCCGAAATTATTAAGTAACGATTGTCTTCGGTTACCGAACCGCCTACATATCGGTGTTTTTCTGATGATTTTTCTCCATAGATGACAACGTCTTGTTGTTGAGAAGTACCTAATTGATGATAGTATAATTTGTGTTGGTCTGTTTTTGCAGACAACTCACTTCCTTTGGGTTTATCATAACTAGAGTAATAAAACCCTTCGTTTTTGTACCAAGAAATTCCTGAAAACTTAACATCAACCAAAGTGTCTTCTTTTATTTTTTTTGATGCAACATCCATTACAATTACTTTACGCCAGTCAGAACCTCCTTCAGAAACAGCATAAGCAACTGTTTTACCGTCTTTAGAAAAGCTTAAAGAACTTAAAGACGTAGTACCATCTTCAGAAAATTTGTTAGGGTCTAAAAAAACAGTCGGTTCGTTATTTTCTGTTTTTCGATACACAACATATTGGTTTTGCAAGCCATCATTTTTATAAAAATAAGTAGCATTGCCTTCTGTAAACGGAGTTCCTACTTTCTCATAATTCCATAAAGATGCTAACCTCTTTTTTAATTGGGCTCTATAAGGAATTTGATCTAAATAACTAAAAGTAGCTTTATTCTCTGCCTTAACCCAAGCTTCTGTTTCTTTACTTCTATCATCTTCTAACCAACGATAATTGTCTACTACTTGAGTTCCAAATAAGGTGTCTATTACTGGTTTTTTTGTGGTAACTGGGTATTTCAATTTAAGGTGTTTTTGTTTGCTTTTATCATCACAAGAAATAAAAATTGTACTTGCTAATAAAATTAAAAGAATTGTTTTTTTCATAAGAACGTGCTGTTTTCGAATGGTCTCAAATTTACTAATAATAAAAATATTTTTACTGTTTTTGTTTCAGATTATCACTGTTTTGTAATTCACAATACATAAAAACGACTATTTTTACAAAATAGAAAAGAACAGAGATATGACAGAAAACTTAACAAAAGAAAGCTTTTTAAAAAAAGTATTTAATTTTGAAGATAATAAAGAGTGGAAATTTGAAGGTGAAAAACCCGCAATTATAGATTTTTATGCAGATTGGTGTGGGCCTTGTAAATCTTTAGCACCCGTTTTAGAACAATTATCTGAAGAGTATGCAGGTAAAATAGATATTTATAAAATTGATACGGAAGCAGAACAAGAACTTGCTGCAGCTTTTGCAATTAGAAGCATACCTTCTATGTTGTTTTGCCCTTTAGAAGGGGCGCCACAAATGGCAAATGGTGCCTTGCCAAAAGCAGAGTTAGAACGTGTAATTCTTGAAGTTTTAAACGTAGAAAAATAAACCTTCTTACCCCATAATTTTTATTTTAACAAACCCATTTACTAAACAGATAAATTTATGAACTGGCAACAATTGCTTTCATTAAAACGATTTGGCGATACCGAAAAACGACTAAGGGCTTCGCAAGACGAAACGCGTTTAGGCTTTGATGTAGATTTTGATAGAATCATATTTTCATCGGCATTTAGAAGCTTGCAAGATAAAACCCAGGTTATTCCTTTATCAGAAACAGATTTTGTTCATACACGTCTAACGCATAGTTTAGAGGTTTCTGTGGTGGGTAGAACATTGGGTAGAAGAGTTGGTAAAGCGCTACTTGAAAGACACCCAGAATTAGTAGATTTGGGGTATACTTTTAACGACTTTGGCGCAATTGTAGCTACTGCTTCTGTAATGCACGATATTGGTAATCCGCCTTTTGGGCATTCTGGAGAAAAAGCCATTGGCGAATATTTTAAAACCGGTAAAGGCGTTAAATATAAAGAGCAACTGTCTGAAAAACAATACCAAGATCTTATCGATTTTGAAGGAAATGCAAACGGATTTAAAATTCTTACAGAATCTAGAGAAGGTATTTTAGGAGGATTACGACTTAGTTATGCAACTTTGGGTGCGTTTTTAAAATATCCGAAAGAAAGTTTGCCAAAAAAACCAACAGCTCATATAGCTGACAAGAAATATGGTTTTTTTCAATCTGAAAAAACAGCTTTTTTAGATGTGGTATCTACCTTAGGAATGAAACAAAAATCTGACACCGATATTTCTTTTTACAGACACCCTCTAGCTTATTTAGTAGAAGCTGCAGATGATATCTGTTATACAATTATCGATTTTGAAGATGGAATAAATCTTGGGTTGATAGAAGAAGAATTTGCTTTAGAATACATGATTAAGTTGGTAAAAGATACTATTGATAGTAAAAAATACCACTCACTAAAACACAGAACAGACAGAATTAGTTACCTACGCGCGTTGGCAATTGGTGTTTTAATAAATGAAGCGGTAGATATTTTCTTAGCGAACGAAGAAGCACTTCTAAACGGTAGTTTTGATAAGTCTTTGTTAGAAAAATGCCGTTACGAAGCACAAATTAATGACATTATTAAAATTAGTATCGATAAAATTTATAAAAGCAAAGAAGTTGTAGAAAAAGAGGTTGCTGGCTACCGAATTATAGCAGACCTTTTACATGTTTTTGTAAGTGCTTTAAACAACAAATACTATGGAAATTCATCTAATTTTGACAACTTGGTACTAAATTTGCTGCCAGAAGAATATCAAATAGAGACAAACAATTTGTACGACCGAATAATGAAAATATGTAGTTATGTTTCTAGAATGTCAGACAGTTATGCAATTCGCCTACATAAAAAATTAACAGGAAATATAATTTAATACCGAATTTTATTAATTAGATTTGTGTACTCACTTTTATTAAAATACAACCATATGATTACAAAATTACTCTTAAAGCCTAAGAATTTTTTCTTTTTAATTGCTTTTACTCTTACCTCTATTCTTTCTTTTGGTCAGCAAAATAAAGATATTATAAACAAGTATTTATCAGAAAATATCGGGAAATTTAACTTAACTTCTTCAGATGTTTTAGAATGGAAAGTAACCAATGAAGTTTACTCTAAACAATCTGGTGTAACCCACGTATACATTCAACAACTATACAACGGTATTCCGGTGTTTAATGGTGTATCTAACATAAGTATTAAAGAAGGTAAAGTGGTTTTTGGTGCTGCTTCTTTTATAAAAAACATTGCTGATAAAGTAAATACAACAACACCTGTTTTAAGTGCTAAAAAAGCAATCGAGCAAACTTCAAATCAACTAAAACTTGGTAACCCAAGTAATATTGAACTTTTAGAAGAAAAAAATACACACAAATTTATTTTCTCTAATAGCGGAATTTCTCAAGAAAAGATTCCTGTAGAGTTGGTTTACCAAACTTTAAAAGACAGTTCTTTAAAACTGGCTTGGAAACTAAATGTGAATCAATTAGACGGTATTCATTGGTGGAATGTAAGAGTAGATGCTGTTTCAGGAAAAATACTAGAAAAAAACGATTGGGGTGTGAACTGTAATTTTGATCTTAAAACAGGTGTTCACAATCATAAAAAATCTAATAGCACAACATCTAACAACACTGCAATTCCACAAAAAAGTGCAAAAGAAATATTAGAAAGCAAAACCTATAATGTATTTGCTTTACCTGTAGAAAGTCCTAGTCATGGTGATAGAAGTTCTTTATCTGCTCCAGAAAACGCAACTGCTTCTCCTTTTGGATGGCATGATACAGATGGTGTTGCCGGAGCCGAGCATACAATTACTAGAGGTAATAATGTATATGTTCAATTAGATGATGATGGTAGTAACGGCACCTCTGGTTACTCGCCTGATGGTGGCGCAAGCTTAAATTTTAATTTTCCTGTAGATTTTGAAGATAAAACTCCAGACACTTATAGAGATGCTTCTTTAACAAACCTTTTTTACATGAGTAATGTAATGCACGATATTTGGTATCAATATGGTTTTGATGAAGCAGCTGGAAATTTTCAAACAAATAATTATAATAATGGTGGTGATGAAGGAGATCATGTAATTGCTGATGGCCAAGATGCAAGTGGTAGAAATAACGCAAATTTTGCAACACCTGCAGACGGTCAAAACCCAAGAATGCAAATGTTTATCTGGGATTCAGGTAAATTAATAACTATTAACTCTGGTAGTTTAGCAGGCAAACACTCTGCAATAGATGCTAACTTTACTGATAATGGTGAGCCCGACGGAAACCCAACAGGTGCCCCATTAGAAGACAACCCAGTTACTGGTAACTTAGTATTAATGAATGATGGTTCTGCAAATCCATCAGAAGGTTGTGCTTTAGGTTTATCTCCAGGATTGGCCGGTAATATTGCTGTAATTAGAAGAGGTAATTGTAATTTTACAGATAAAATTCAATTAGCACAGGGCCTAGGTGCAATTGGGGTTATTATGGTAAACAACGAGCCTGGTCTAATTTCTATGGGTGGCTCAACAACTACAATTAACATTCCTGCTGTATCGGTAACTCAAGAATTAGGTGAAGCTATAATTACAGCTATGGAAACTGAAACAATTAATACTACTTTAATAAACTATGGAATTGATGGTAGTTTTGATAATGGAATTGTAGCTCACGAATACGGGCACGGTATCTCTAACAGACTTATTGGTGGTGGTGCAAACGTAAACTGTATGTCTAATGCAGAACAATTAGGTGAAGGTTGGTCTGATTATTTTGGAATAGCAATTACCATGAAATCTACCGACACAGAAACTACTTTAAGAGGTGTAGGTACCTTTGCACAAGAGCAAGAAATAACAGGAAATGGTATTAGAAGATTTCCTTACACAACAGATATGTCTGTAAACACATTTACTCTAGATGACGTAAAAGACCAAGCACTGGCAGACGGTGGTGTATCTGTACATGGTGTTGGTTCTATATGGGCAACCATGTTATGGGATTTACAATGGAAAATGATTGATGAATATGGTTTTGATGCTGATATGTATAATGGCAACGGCGGAAACAATAAAACAATGGAACTGGTTATAGAGGGGCTAAAATTAACTCCTTGTGGTTCTGGGTTTGTAGGTGCTAGAGACGCGATTATTGCAGCTGATGAAACACTAAACGGAGGAGCAAATAAATGCTTAATTTGGCAAGTTTTTGCAAGAAGAGGTTTAGGTTACAGCGCCAGCTCTGGATCTGACAATTCTTTTACCGATCAAGTAGAAGCTTTTGACATGCCACCAACCTCTGAAGTAAGCTGTGCGTTAAGTGTTGATAAAAATCCCTTTTTAGATACTGTTAACGTATACCCAAACCCAGCAAGTTCTTCAATTACAATCTCTTTAAAAAACTATCTTAATAACTCTGTAATTAGTATTTTTGATATTAGTGGTAAAAAAGTATATCATAAAAATATAGATTTACAAAAACCATATACAATAAATACACAAAACCTTAGTGGTGGTATTTATGTTTTAAAAATTAACAACCAAGAATACAGTTATAGTAAAAAATTAATTATTAAATAGGTATTTAATAATCATTATAACAAAAACCCTACAAATTGTAGGGTTTTTATTTTTTAAACAAATAGCACTTTTTTTAAATAAAAGCTTATATTTAACAAGTATTAGCTTAAAATAAAAAAAGCTATTTTGGTTTTTATATCTTTGACTCCTTTATTTTCTTAAAGATGAACGAATTTACACTTTACTACAAAATGGGTCTAAACCATGTGTTAGACTTTACGGCTTACGATCATATCTTATTTTTAATTGTTTTAGCTTTAGTCTTTAACTTCAATCAATGGAAAAAAGCCTTGTGGCTGGTTACTTTGTTTACAATTGGGCACTCTATTACCCTAGCATTGTCTGCTTATAAAGTTATTTCTGTAAATGGCGATTTAGTAGAATTTTTAATTCCTGTTACTATTTTAATTACTGGGCTTGTAAACATACTAACCTCTAAAAACAAGAACAATTCAAAAGGAAATTTAAACTTAATGTTTGCTGTATTCTTTGGTTTTATTCATGGGTTGGGTTTCTCTAGTTATTTTAAAATGATGATCGGTAATGAACAATACAAAGCTTTACCATTGCTAGAGTTTGCAATTGGAATAGAAGTTGCACAAATTGTTATTGTGGTTGCCATATTGCTTATAAATACCATTGTAATTAACTTTTTTAAAGTTACCAAAAGAGATTGGGTGTTAGTTTGGTCTTCAATTGTAATGGGGTTTGCTATTAAAATGATTCTAGAAAGAGTCTTTTGGTAATTCAGACCAACTACTATTATAGAAAACCACCTGCGTTAGGGATTGACGTAGAAATCCTTTTTTAGGCTACCTAAAAGTTCATTAATTTTAAAAGTCATAAATAATAAATCATACTCTTTGGCCTAAAAAAGATTGATACAAAAAGCCCGACCTAAAAGGGAACGCCAAAAAAAATCTTTGTAAATTTGTAATGCTAGCTATTTTTTTGATTTAAACTGTTGGTGTAAATATTATTATTTTAGTTCTAATGACAGAAAAAAAACAATTAAAATACGATAAAGCCTATTTAAAAATGGCTAAAGAATGGGGCAAGTTATCTCATTGTAAACGCAAGCAAGTAGGCGCTTTAATTGTAAAAGACAGAATGATTATTTCTGATGGGTTTAACGGAACACCTTCTGGATTTGACAACTGCTGTGAAGATGAAGAAGGCCTTACAAAATGGGAGGTTTTACATGCCGAAGCAAATGCTATTTTAAAAGTTGCTGCCTCTACCCAATCTGCAAATAATGCTACTTTATATATTACATTATCGCCTTGTAACCAGTGTAGTAAATTAATACATCAAGCGGGTATTAAACGTGTTGTATATGCAAATTCTTATAGAGATACTACTGGAATTAATTTTTTAGAAAAAGCAGGTGTAGAAATTATGCATTTACCTTATGATTCATAAAAACAACCTACCGATCTACTTATCTTTTGCCGTTATCTTTGGGCTATTTTTAGGTTTTTTTATCAATAATGGCAAGGCTAATTTGTTTTCTTTACAGCAAGAATCTTCTCAAGAAAAAAAGCTAAAAAAACTAATTCATTTTATAGAAAACGAATATGTAGACACTGTAAATACAAAACGTATATTAGATGGTGCTATTACCCAAATTTTAGGCAAACTAGACCCACATTCGGTTTATATCCCTAAAGAAAACTTACAAGCGGTTCAAGAAAGTATGCAAGGGAAGTTTGTTGGAATTGGTGTGCAGTTTAGAATGATAAAAGATTCTATAACTGTAATACAACCCATAAAAGGAGGCCCAAGTATTAAGGCAGGTATTAAAGCTGGTGACCGAATTTTAATGGCTAATAATGATACTTTATACAACAAAAACTTAATAAGTGGTAATGTGCCAAAATTCCTTAAAGGAAAACCTGGTACAAAAGTAGCGCTTCAAATATATCGTAAAAGCAAAGATTCTCTTTTTACTGTTGAGGTAACTAGAGGAAACGTTACCATAAAAAGCGTCGACTTATCTTATATGATTAACGACTCTTTGGGCTACATTAAACTAGATCGTTTTGCCAGAAACACATACAGCGCTTTTAAAACAGCTTTAAAAGACCTTATTACTAAAGGAATGACCGATTTAATTATTGATTTAAGAGGTAATGGCGGTGGTTTTATAGATGTTGCAAATAGTATTATTGACGAATTTTTAGAAGAAGACAAGTTAATTGTTTACACTAAAAACAATAAAGATAACATAGACAAATCTTATGCAACCTCTAAAGGAAGTTTCGAAAAAGGAGGTCTATATGTTTTAATTGATGAAAATTCGGCTTCTGCATCAGAAATTGTTGCTGGTGCTTTACAAGACAACGACAAAGGAACTATTGTAGGACGAAGGTCTTTTGGTAAAGGACTCGTTCAAATAGAAATGGCTCTAGGCGATGGTTCTGCAGTTCGTTTAACAACCGCACGATATTTTACACCAACAGGCCGCTCTATTCAGAAACCATACAACAAAAATGGAAATTCTGGTTATTATAAGGAATTTGAAAATAGAATTGCCAACGGAGAATTGCTAAACAAAGACAGTATAAAAGTGGTAGATTCTTTACAGTTTAAAACACCTAAAGGAAAAATAGTTTACGGTGGTGGTGGAATTATTCCTGACGTATTTGTTCCTATAGATACTAGCGCTTACTTGCCTAATTTTTACTTTAATGCAATTAATGATTTTGCTTTTAATTATGTAGATACGCACAGAAAAGAGTTAGAAAAATGGACCATAGATAGCTATATCGCTGATTTTGATGCAAACAAAAAAATATTAAACAGTTTTCTTAAGACGCTTAATAAATCAGGAAAAAGAAACGCTATAATCAATAGTGGCTTACAAAAATACTTAAAGACTAGTATTGCTAACGTACTTTTTGGAGATATTGGTTTTTATAAAACACTCCATCAAGACGATAAAATGATTTTAAAAGTTTTAGCGTTAGAGCAAAATAAACAATAGCGGCTTTTTGTATCGTACCCGCTAAAAACAACCTCTTTTAAAAGCAATCGATAAAACCAATTGTTTTATTAGGTTTCGCAATCAAATATGTTCTTTTTTTTATACTTATATTGTATATTTGCAGTCTATTTAGATTTAATCTATTTAAAATTATGATAAAAGTTTCAGATACTGCAAAGAAAAAAGTAATCGAGTTAATGACTGACGACGGCTTTAATGCAACAACAGATTATGTAAGAGTTGGGGTAAAAAGTGGTGGCTGTTCTGGCCTATCTTATGATTTAACTTTTGATAATAAAAAAAGTGAAGACGATAAAATTTTTGAAGAAAACGAAGTTAGATTAATCGTTGATAAAAAAAGTTTTTTATACTTAGTTGGCACTACTTTAGAGTATTCGGGTGGTTTAAACGGAAAAGGTTTTGTTTTTAACAATCCAAACGCAAACAGAACTTGCGGTTGTGGAGAAAGCTTTAGTTTATAAAAGTAAAAAAAGTTTAAAGTTAGAAAAGTGAAAATAAAAGTAATTAAATGGCAAAGTTTAACTCTTTCGAAGAAATCCTTTTATGGCAAAAAGCTAGAGAATTAAATGCTGCTAATTATAACGTAACAAATTCTAATGATTTGTTTTCAAAAGATTATGGTTTAAAAGACCAAATAAGAAGAGCCTCGGTATCAATTTCATCAAATATTGCTGAAGGATTTGAGAGACAAACACAAAAAGAATTTATACGATTTTTGTACATTGCAAAAGCATCTGCAGGAGAGGTTCGTTCTCAATTGTAATTGGCTTTTGATATAAAATATTTAAATAACAAGAAGTTTGAAGAACTAAAGTTAAAAGTTAATGAAGTTTCAAAATTGATTAGTGGGTTGTTAAAATACCTACATTCAACTTTATAAACCTTCAACCTTTTAACATTATAAACTAGTTTATGAGTAAATATACTGAAGAACAATTAGAAGAAGAATTAAAAACTCAAGAATACAAATACGGGTTTTACACTGATATAGAAAGTGATACATTTCCTGTTGGTTTAAATGAAGATGTTGTTAGAGCTATTTCTAAAAAGAAAAACGAACCACAATGGATGACAGATTGGCGTTTAGAAGCTTTTAGAGTTTGGGAAAAAATGGAAGAACCAGAATGGGCTAATGTGCATTACGAAAAACCAAAGTTTCAAGATATTGCCTACTATTCTGCACCTAAAAAGAAACCAAAACTAAACTCTTTAGACGAAGTAGATCCAGAATTATTAGATACTTTTAAGCGTTTGGGTATTTCTTTAGACGAACAAAAAAAATTAGCCAATGTAGCAGTAGATATTGTTATGGATTCTGTTTCTGTAGCAACTACTTTCAAAAAAACATTGGGTGAAAAGGGTATTATTTTTATGCCAATTTCCGAAGCTATACAAGAGCATCCAGAGTTAGTTCGTAAATATTTAGGAACTGTTGTACCTACAACAGATAACTTTTATGCCGCTTTAAACTCGGCAGTATTTTCTGATGGATCTTTCTGTTACATTCCGAAAGGAGTAAAATGTCCAATGGAATTGTCTACCTACTTCAGAATTAATGAAGGCGGAACAGGACAATTTGAAAGAACTTTAGTGGTTGCAGACAAAGGAAGTTATGTTTCTTACTTAGAAGGTTGTACTGCACCAAGTAGAGATGAAAATCAATTACACGCTGCTGTTGTAGAATTAATTGCAATGGATGATGCTGAAATTAAATATTCTACGGTACAAAACTGGTATCCTGGTAACAAAGAAGGAAAAGGTGGAGTCTATAATTTTGTAACCAAAAGAGGTTTGTGCGAAAACAACGCAAAAATTTCTTGGACACAAGTAGAAACAGGTTCTGCAGTAACCTGGAAATATCCTTCTTGTGTATTGAAAGGAAACAATTCTGTAGGTGAATTTTACTCGATTGCTGTAACCAACAACCATCAGCAAGCAGATACAGGGACAAAAATGATACACTTGGGTAAAAACACAAGGTCAACCATTATTTCAAAAGGTATTTCTGCTGGTAAATCTCAAAACTCATACAGAGGTTTGGTACAAATAAACAGCCGAGCAGAAAATGCACGTAATTTTTCGCAATGTGATTCTCTTTTAATGGGGAATGAATGTGGCGCGCATACATTTCCGTATATCGAAACCAAAAACAAATCGGCTCAAATAGAACACGAAGCAACCACCAGTAAAATTGGTGAAGACCAATTGTTTTATTGCAACCAACGTGGTATAGATACCGAAAAAGCAATTGCATTAATTGTAAACGGATTTAGCAAAGAGGTTTTAAATAAATTACCAATGGAATTTGCTGTGGAAGCACAAAAATTATTAGAAATTTCTTTAGAAGGATCAGTAGGTTAAAATTCTATGAATTTTAATCGTTTAATTGTTTAAATGTTGAAGCGTTTAAATAATATAGATTAGAAATACAAGTACACAAATAAACATTTACACGATTACACAAAATTATCATGTTAAAAATAGAAAACTTAAAAGCAGAAATTAACGGAAAAGCAATCTTAAAAGGATTAAATATAGAGGTAAAAGCGGGTGAAGTACACGCAATTATGGGGCCAAATGGCGCTGGTAAAAGTACCTTAGCAAACGTTATTGCTGGTAAAGAAGAATATGAAGTTACAGGTGGTTCTATCGAACTAAATAACGAAGATATTAGCGAATTAGCTCCTGAAGAAAGAGCACACAATGGGGTGTTTTTATCATTTCAATATCCGGTAGAAATTCCTGGAGTTTCTGTAACAAACTTTATAAAAACGGCTATTAACGAAACTCGTAAAGCAAAAGGTTTAGAAGACATGCCTGCTAAAGACATGTTAAAAATGATTCGTGAGAAATCTGAATTGTTAGAAATAGATCGTAAATTTTTATCTCGTTCTTTAAATGAAGGCTTTTCTGGAGGAGAAAAAAAACGTAACGAAATCTTTCAAATGGCAATGCTAGAACCAAAATTAGCCATTTTAGATGAAACAGATTCTGGATTGGATATTGATGCTTTAAGAATTGTTGCAAACGGAGTTAACAAATTAAAATCTAAAGACAACGCAGTAATTGTAATTACACATTACCAACGTTTGTTAGATTATATAGTGCCAGATTTTGTACATGTTTTACACGATGGTAAAATTGTAAAAACAGGCGATGCTTCTTTGGCTTTAGAGTTAGAAGCAAAAGGATACGATTGGATTAAGCAAGAGTTGGTATAGTTAGAAAGTTTAAAAGTAAAAAAGTTTAAAAGTTGGAGAAGTATTAAAGTATTGTAAAAACAAAACTTTAAAAACTTTAAAAACTTTCAACTTTAAAACTAAAAGAAAATGGAATTACAAGACAAATTATTATCATCATATATCGCTTTTGAAGACAACGTAGATGTAAATTCTGATGTACACGAAATTAGATCTAAAGCATTTCAAAATTTCGAAAAAGTTGGTTTTCCTTCTAAAAAATTAGAAGCTTGGAAATACACCTCATTAAACTCGGTTTTAAAGCAAGATTATAGTTTATTTCCTGATGAGGTAGAAGCCATCGAATTGGCAGATGTAAAAAAGTACTTTATTCATGAAATAGATACCTATAAAGTAATTTTTATCAATGGTAAATATAGCTCATTCTTATCGCAAACTACACACGACCAGTATGATGTTTGCTTAATGTCTTCTGCATTAACAAGCCAGAAATACAAACCTGTTATAGAGAAGTATTTTAACAAAATTGCAAAACAAGACAATTTAACATCTTTAAATACTGCGTTTGCAACGGAAGGTGCCTATATAAATATTCCGAAAAATACGGAAGTTAAAAAACCAATTCAAATCATTAACTTTACTACAGGTGCACAAACTGCAACTATGGTACAGCCAAGAAATTTAGTTGTTGTTGGCGAAAATGCGCATGTACAAATTATAGAGCGTCACCAAAGTTTAACAGACAATGCTGTGTTAACAAATTCGGTTACCGAGATATTTGCAGATACTGCTGCCACGGTAGACTATTATAAAATTCAAGATGATAAGGTTACTGCTTCATTGGTAGACAACACCTATGCAGAGCAGCAATCTAAAAGTGTTGTTTCTGTGCATACTTTTTCTTTTGGAGGAAATATTACCAGAAATAATTTGAACTTCTTTCAGAAAGGAGAATATATAGATTCTATTTTAAAAGGAATTACAATTAGTGAAGGCAAGCAGCACATAGATCATCATACATTGGTGCATCATATTACACCAAACTGTGAATCTCACCAAGATTATAAAGGAATTTATAATGATCGTTCTACGGCTGTTTTTAACGGTAAAGTAATAGTAGAAAAAGAAGCACAAAAAACAAATGCTTACCAGCAAAATAACAATGTTTTGTTAAGCGATCGTGCTACGGTAAACGCAAAGCCACAATTAGAAATTTTTGCTGATGATGTAAAGTGTTCTCATGGTTGTACTATTGGGCAATTAGATGAAGATGCTTTGTTTTACATGCAACAACGTGGTATTCCTAAAAAAGAAGGAAAAGCTTTGTTAATGTTTGCTTTTGCAAATACTGTTTTAGAAAGTGTAAAAATACCAGAAGTTAAACAACGTATCACTAAAATAATAGCTGAAAAATTGGGTGTTAAAATAGGTTTCGACTTATAAAAAAAAACCAATTTTTATCTAAAATTTAAACCACGCAATTTGCGTGGTTTTTTATTGAACTACCTGTTTAAAATTGCTTCTTAAAACACTATTGTTTATTTCCCAACATTAAAAGTTCGTTTGCAAATATCTCTGTAACGTATCTTTTCTCTCCTTCTTTTGTGTCATAAGACCTGTTGGTTATTTTGCCTTCTAGCGCAATTTCAAGCCCTTTTTTTAGATAGTTTTCTACCACAGTAACCAAACCTCCTTTTACAACAATATTGTGCCAATACGCACGCTCTACTTTATTGCCTTCTTTGTCTTTGTAACTATCATCTGTAGCCATAGAAAATTTTGCCATTTTGTTACCATCTTTAAAAGTAATTACTTCTGGGTCTTGCCCCAATCTACCAATTAATTGTACTTTGTTTCTTAACGTATTCATAAGATAAGTTTTTAGTTTGTCAATTCGTTTCGACGGTGCAAAGTTGCAAAACCTATCTAGTGTTATTCGGTTACAAAACAATTACTTTCGGTTGTAATTACTTGTAGTCGTTTGTAAACGAATAATTTTCATATCTTTACACCATGGAACAAAAACGTTGTTTAGAGTGTAAAGAACCTGTTAAAGGTAGAGTAGATAAGAAGTTTTGCTCAGATTATTGTAGAAATTCTTACAATAACAATGTGAATAAAGACAGTAAAAACCTTATTAGAAACATCAATAATAGGCTTCGAAAAAATTACAAAATTTTATCTGAATTAAACGTTTCGGGCAAAACAAAAGTGACAAGAACAAAATTATACGACAAAGGGTTCGACTTTCAATTTTTTACTTCTATTTATAAAACAAAAACAGGCAATACCTATTTTTATATTTACAATGAAGGGTATTTAGCCCTAGAAAATGATACTTTTTTATTGATCAGAAAAGAAAAATAAAACTATTTCCAAGTACTTCCTTGTACTTTAATCGCTGCTTTTAAAACATCTTTCTGACTTAACTGTCCTATTAATTTACCGTTTTCTACTACCGGAAATCTTCTTCGGTGAGAGCTTATAAATTTAAACGCAGCATCAAAAATATTCATGTTTTTATCAATGGTATCTACATCGGTAACCATGTACTTACCAACCGTATTATTTACATCAGAAGGCATGTTGTAATACTTACTTTCAGAAATGTGTTTGATGCAATCTGTCTCAGAAATAATACCGATTAACTCATTTTTATCATTTACAACAGGGCCACCAGAAATTTTATACGTTATCAATTGATTAATTACATGATCTAAAGTGTCATTTTCTTTAAATGTGATTAGTTTTTGAGTCATATAATCTGCGACTAATATTTGAGAATCTTCTTTAACTTGACTCGAATCTCTTTTGCCTTGAAAACTTTTTATACCCATAATTAGCTGTTTTAGTTAGAGTTAAAGTTACACTTTTTTATGGTAGAGTCAAAATCAAGGTATTATTTTTTATTTCATACATTTATACAATAAAATTTTATGTATGAAAACCTTTTCTTCTTTCACCTCTGTAATAATTATTATTAGTGTTGTTTTCTGGAGTTTTTCTGATTTAAAACCTAGTTTTAATTCCAAAAAAATAACATCAGAGGCAGAATTTTCGATAGAAAACGCATTACATCATTTAAAAAATATTAGTAAAGAAGTACATTATAGTGGTTCTAAAAATCATAAAACAGTACAAAATTATATTGTTCGCGAGCTAGAAAAAATGGGTTTAGAAACCCATATTCAAACCCAAACCGCAATTAATAAAAAATGGGTTGCTGGTACTACAGCAGAAAATATTTTAGCAAGAATAAAAGGAAGCGAAAACGGAAAAGCACTTTTATTATTAACCCACTATGATTCTAACCCACATAGCTCTTTAGGCGCAAGTGATGCTGGCTCTGGCGTAGTTACTATTTTAGAAGGCATAAGAGCCTTTTTACACAAAAACCAACAACCTAAAAACGATCTTATCATTTTAATTTCTGATGCCGAAGAATTAGGATTATTGGGTGCACAAGCATTTGTAAACGAACATGATTGGGCAAAAGAAATAGGGCTAGTGTTAAACTTTGAAGCAAGAGGAAGTGGTGGCCCAAGTTATATGTTAATGGAAACAAATGGTAAAAACAGCAAATTACTGTCTGAGTTTATGGCTGCAAAACCTAACTATCCTGCTGCAAATTCTTTAATGTATAGCATTTATAAAAAATTACCCAACGATACCGATTTAACTGTTTTTAGAGAAGATGCTAATATTAACGGATTTAATTTTGCCTTTATTGGCGATCATTTTGATTATCATACAGCACAAGATTCTTACCAGCGGTTAGACAGAGAAACACTAGTGCACCAGGCCGATTATTTTACAACAACAGTAAACTATTTTGCAAACTCAGATTTATCTAATTTAAATTCTGAAGAAGATTTTGTCTACGTAAATTTCCCATTTATTAAACTGTTAACCTATCCTTTTTCTTGGGTTTTAATAATGTTTATTTTTGCTACAGCTATTTTTATATTGCTCCTTTTCTTTGGATTTTTAAAAGATAAACTTTCTTTAAAAGGGATTTTAAAAGGCTTATTTGTCTTTCTTTTAGCCATGCTTACGTGTGGTGTTGGTTCTTTTGTTTTATGGAAACTTATCTTACTTGTTCATCCGGCCTATAAAGATATATTACACGGTTTTACCTATAATGGATACCAATACATTATTGCTTTTGTTTTCTTAAATATATGGAGTGTTTTTAAGGTTTATAAACTTTTATATAAGCATGAAAAAACGACAGATTTACTAGTTGGCCCCATCTTTATATGGTTGGTATTAAATTATTTTATTATGACCTACTTAAAAGGAGCTGGCTTTTTTATTATTCCTGTTTTTGCTGCTTTAACAATAATGGCAATTGCTATTTTTATGAATTTAAAAGAACGCGCTAAAAGAATATTATTTACCATTATCTCTATACCTACACTTTACATTTTTGCGCCATTAATTAAAATGTTTCCGGTTGGTTTAGGATTGGGTATTCTTTTTGTGAGTGGTATTTTAATAGCGTTAATTTTTGGCTTAATGGCACTAACTTTTCATCAAAGGAAAACTTTTTGGATGCAAAAAACAGTTGGCTTTTTTGCGATTATTTTCTTTGGATTAGCCACCTACAACAGTGGTTTTTCTGAAGATAATAGAAAACCAAATAGTATTGTTTATGTTGAAAATTCTGATACAAAAACTGCTTTTTTTGGCACCTATAATACCACGCTAGATAGTTATACTAAACAATTTTTTAAGGAAAATGAGCCTCAAGAAAGTCTTTTAAATGCCGAAACAAAAAGTAAATACAACACTCGTTTTACCTATACTAAAAAAACAAATTTTAGAAATATTAATTCCGCAGAAGTAGCCATTGTTTTAGACACTGTTATGGGCAATAGACGTTTTTTAGAAATCAATATATCGTCTGATAGAAAAATAAATAAGTTAGAATTTTCTACTAAAAACCCAATAGAATTAGAGCAGTTTAAAGTAAATGATGTGTTGGTAAATGAGGGTAAAAAATACGCTGTAAACAATGGGTCTTTTTTAGTATATCATTCAGCAAACCAAAATACAGAAGTAACGCTGTCTTTTAGTGTTTTAAAGGACTATGAATTTAACGTTGTTTTAAATGAAATTTCTTACGATCTATTAAACCACAAGCTGTTTAATATTGCTCCAAGAACAACAGAAATGATGCCGATGCCTTTTGTAACTAATGATGCTATTATGATTACAAAAAAACTAGCCTTGTAAAATAAAAAGCAATTACATTACTTGATCTTTGGCAAGGTTTGTAAGTTGGCAAATAGGTATAGCCCTGATTGAACGGTTTGTTTAAGCTCTTGCGCTTTTTTGCGCAAAGCGAGTAGTGAAAGCAGGAAATAGCTTCAAAAAAAAAGCATCCTGATTACTCAGAATGCTTTATATGTAGGTTTTTAAAACCGATTATTCTATTTCAGAAACTCGTAAGGTATTTACCATTCCCTTTGCCTCTACTGGCATTGAGGTTAGGTTAATCATTAAGTCTCCTTGCTGTACATATCCTTTTTCTTTGGTAATTTTATTGATATCTACCACGGTATCATCGGTACTTAATTGTTTGTCGTAATAAAATGCTTTAACACCCCAAAGTAGGTTTAGTTTGCCTAAAATTCTTCTTTCTGATGAGAATGCTAATATTTTAGATTGTGGTCTCCAAGCAGAAATTTGAAATGCTGTATAACCACTATTGGTTAGGGTTGCAATAGCTGTAGCATCGATGTCGTTTGCCATTAATGCTGCATGGTGGCATATAGATTTTGTAATAAATCTATTAGTTCTAATATGTGGTGCTTGGTGTGGCACTTTAATCATTTTAGAGTTTTCTACCGCCTTGATAATTTCAGACATTTTTTGAATAACTCTAACAGGGTGTTTACCTACAGAAGTTTCACCAGATAACATTACTGCATCTGCACCATCCATAATAGAGTTTGCAACGTCATTTACCTCTGCCCTAGTTGGTACAGAGTTGTCAATCATTGTCTCCATCATTTGAGTGGCAATAATTACAGGTATTCTTGCTAATTTTGCACGTCTAACTAGTTTTTTCTGAATTAAAGGTACATCTTGCATTGGTATTTCTACACCTAAATCTCCACGAGCTACCATTAAACCATCACAATATGGTATTAAGGCATCGATATTTTCTACTGCTTCTGGCTTTTCTATTTTAGCAATTACAGGAACTCTGTACTCTGAATGTTGAGCTATTAAATCTCTTAACATTCTTAAGTCTTCTGGTGTTCTTACAAAAGAAAGCGCCATCCAATCGATGTTTAAGCTTAATGCAAAAACGGCATCTTCTTTGTCTTTTTCTGTTAAAGCAGGTAAAGAAATTGCGGTGTTGGGTAGGTTAACTCCTTTTTTAGATTTTAACGGGCCACCAACAATTGTTTTTACAACAACTTCTTTGTCTTTGTCTGTAGATACTACTTCGAATAGTAATTTACCATCGTCTACCATAATGTTTTCGCCAACTTTTACGTCTTTAGGAAAACGCTGATACGTCATAAAAGCTTTTTTATGGTTTCCTACACATTTTTCTGTAGTAAAGGTAAATAGGTCTCCGTCGTTTAAGACAACACCTTCTTCCATAACGCCAACACGTAATTTTGGGCCTTGTAAATCTGCTAAAATAGCAACGTTATATCCGTTTTCTTCATTAATATCTCTAATGGTTTTTACGGTTTTTTTAACGTTGTCATAATCTGCATGAGAAAAGTTGATTCTAAAAACATTAACGCCTTCTCTGGCTAATTCTGTTAAAGTTTCTTTACTATTTGTTGCAGGCCCTAGGGTGGCAACTATTTTAGTTTTGTTAAAATCGTTCATGTTTAAAATATTAAAAAGTCTTTAGACTTTAGTGAATTTTTATTGATTGAATAAGCGGTAATAACCTGCTCAATACTTTTTATTTTTTGTACAATGTTTGCTACAAATGTCGCATTTACATCGCCTGTTATTTTTATAAAAAAATCTACTTTTTTATACTCTGGAATCAAATATGTTTTTGTTTCAGAGGTTAATAACAGCTCATTAGTAACTTGCTGATTTTCTTTTCGACAACTATTAGCAATCAAAAACCAATCAAAATCATAATCTATGTTTTCATAATTATAAATAGAAAAAGAAATTTTCTTTTCTTGTTTTATAAATTCTAAATCTTCTTTTGCTTTATAAAACCTGGTTTTAATGGTTTTATTTAATAAGTAGGCAAGTCTGTAATCTTCTAAAGTAGAATGGATTCCTATTAAAGAGTATTCTTCTTCATAAAAATCATCCATTTCTAAAGCGTGTACCTGCATAAATTATAACTAATAAAAGTTTTTATGAGAATGCTAATTTACAAATTAGTTTATGAGTATTAATGTTAATTTAACGAAAACGTTATCGTGTATCTGTTTTAAATTAAAACCCTCTTTTTTAGAGTTGTCCTAAAGTAATCTCTTTCTGAAAAGCATAATACACTCTTTTAGATGCTTGCTCTTCTGCTTTTTTCTTAGAAGTGGCTCTGCCTTTTGCAACTTGTTGACCGTCAATACTAATTTTAACACTAAAATGTTTAATATTTTCGTTACCAGAATCTTCGTAAGAATCAAAAGTATATTTTTTCTTTTGTTTCTGACACCACTCTATAATTAAGCCTTTGTAACTTGTAATTTTACCTTCTAGCTTTTCGATGTCTACATAGGGATTGATAACCTTCTTGTAAATAAATTTCTGACAAGCTGCATAGCCTCTATCTAAAAAAATAGCGCCTATAAGTGCTTCAAAAATATTACCGTGAATGTTAGCGCCCACATTGGCTTGATCTACATTGCTTTTTACAAAACGAATTAAATTTAAATCTCTACCCAATTCGTTTAAATGCTCTCTACTTACAATTTTAGAGCGCATTTGGGTAAGATACCCTTCGCTACCCGTAGGAACTTTTCGATACAAATAAGCGGCAATAACGGCTCCTAAAACAGAATCGCCTAAAAATTCTAAGCGTTCATAATTAATAGGAATTCCTTTGTTGTCTTGCATTTGCACAGATCTGTGCGTAAATGCTTTTTTGTATTGATTTATTTTTTTCGGAGAAAATTTAAGAAGTTTTTTTAATTCGTAATACAATTGCGCATCCTCTTGGTTAAGAGGTTTTATAATTTTACGAATAAAACTCATCTATTATTCATCTATTTTTTTAAAGGCAACACATGCATTATGACCTCCAAAACCAAAAGTATTACTCATCGCTACTTTAATATCTCTCTTTTGAGCAACATTAAGCGTTAAGTTTAAATCTGGATTTATGTTTTCATCAACATTTTGATGGTTGATGGTTGGTGGCACAATACCATGTTTCATTGCTAAAATAGCTGCAATAGACTCTATAGCCCCTGCTGCACCTAAAAGATGCCCTGTCATCGATTTTGTAGAATTGATGTTGATGTTCTTGGCATGGTCTCCAAAAACAGCAGAAATAGCTTTTAACTCTGCCACATCTCCTAAAGGTGTCGATGTACCGTGAGTATTTATATGATCTACATCTTCGGGTTTAATTCCCGAGTTTTCTAAGCAGTTTTTCATCACTGCCATAACTCCAATTCCTTCCGGATGTGGTGCTGTCATGTGATGAGCATCAGAAGACATACCGCCTCCTATTACCTCTGCATAAATTTTTGCGCCTCTTGCTTTGGCGTGTTCATATTCTTCTAAAACAATAGCGCCTGCTCCTTCTCCTAACACAAAACCATCTCGTTCTGCATCAAAAGGTCTAGAAGCCGTTTCTGGACTTTCGTTTCTTGTAGACAAAGCATGCATGGCATTAAAACCACCCACACCAGAAATTACAACTGCAGCTTCAGAACCACCAGTTACAATTACATCACAAGTACCTAATCGAATATAATTTAAAGCATCTATCATTGCGTTTGCAGAAGATGCACATGCAGAAACCGTAGTATAATTTGGCCCCATAAATCCATTTTTTATAGAAATGTTTCCTGGAGCAATATCTGCAATCATTTTTGGAATAAAGAAAGGGTTGAACCTTGGTGTACCGTCTCCGGCACCAAAATTAATAGCTTCGTTTTGAAACGTTTCTAAACCACCAATTCCTGCTCCCCAAATTACACCTACGCGTAATCTGTCAATTTCTTCTAGATCTATTTTTGCATCTGCAATTGCTTCATCTGAAGCAACCATTGCATATTGCGTAAACGGATCCATTTTTCGAGCTTCTTTTCTATTGATAAAGTCGGTTACCTCGAAATTTTTTAATTCACATGCAAAACGAGTTTTGAACTTGGCAGCATCAAAACGTGTAATGGGTGCTGCACCGCTAACTCCGTTAACTAATGCGTTCCAATATTCTTCAATATTATTACCAATCGGCGTTAATGCGCCAAGTCCAGTAACTACAACTCGTTTTAACTGCATATAAAATTACTTTTTAGCTTCTTCAATATAGCTTACTGCTTGACCAACTGTACCGATGTTTTCGGCTTGATCATCTGGAATTTGAATATCGAATTCTTTTTCGAACTCCATAATTAACTCAACAGTATCCAAAGAATCTGCTCCTAAATCGTTTGTGAAGCTAGCTTCTGTTGTTACTTCGTTATCGTCTACTCCTAATTTGTCTACGATAATAGCTTTTACTCTTGATGCAATGTCTGACATAATTTTCTGTTTTTTTAAAATTTAAATCGGGGCAAAAATACAAATCTTAGTTATTAAAACTAATTTTTGCCCTAAAAATGATTATTAAAAGTAAATAAAATAATTTAATCTTTACCTAAAATAATCTAATTGTTAATAATTATCCTTTTTTTTGTACCTTAGAAATGTAGTTATGAAACGTATTGTTATTTTTGCATCTGGCTCTGGCACTAATGCCGCCAACATTATTAAGTTTTTCAATCAAACTAAAACCGCTAAGGTTACTAAAGTGTTGTGTAACAATGAACATGCCAAAGTTTTTGATAGATGTAAAGCGTTAAATGTAAGTTGTTTACATTTTACAAAAGCCGAATTTTTAGCTTCAGAAAACATCTTAAATATCTTAAAAGAAGCAGCCGATTATATTATTTTGGCTGGTTTTTTATGGCGAATTCCGCCGCAAATAATTGCTGCTTTTCCGAATAAAATTTTAAATATTCACCCTGCATTATTGCCTAAATATGGAGGTAAAGGAATGTATGGTATGCATGTTCATAAAGCTGTTAAAGAAAATAAAGAAACAGAAACTGGCATCACAATTCATTATGTAAATGAACATTATGACGAGGGCGCTATTATTTTTCAGTCTAAAACACCTGTTTTAATGTCTGATACTGCCAATACTATTGCAGAAAAAATACATGTATTAGAACAACGCTACTTTCCGAGGGTTATAGAAGATGTAATTTTAAGTATTAATGAGTAAAAAAAAGTTTTATGTAGTTTGGAAAGGACGTAAAAAAGGCGTTTTCACGTCTTGGAAAGTCTGCAAGGCACAAATAGAGGGTTTTGATGGTGCGCAATACAAGTCTTTTGCCAATTTAGACGAAGCTGAAATAGCCTCGAAAGGAAACTACAACGACTATAAAGGAAAAGATACTAAAAAGAAAAAATTATCATCCGAAGAAAAAGAAAAAATAGGGAAACCCAATTTAGAAAGTATTTCTGTTGATGCCGCTTGTGCCGGCAACCCAGGTAAAATGGAGTATAGAGGTGTTTTTACCCACAACAAACAACAAATTTTTTTAAAAGGCCCTTTTGATAAAGGAACCAATAACATTGGCGAATTTTTGGCTTTGGTACACGGCATTGCTTTGTTAAAAAGCAAAAACAAAGAACACATTCCTATTTATTCTGATTCTAAAATTGCCATGAGTTGGGTAAAAAAGAAGCAATGCAAAACCAATATGCATTTTGATGCTGCAAACAAAGACTTATTAGAGCTGATAAAAAGAGCCGAAAAATGGCTGAAAGAAAACACCTATAAAAACCCTATTCTAAAATGGGAAACCAAGGCTTGGGGAGAAATTCCTGCAGACTTTGGTAGGAAATAGTGTTTTTTGTAGAAATTACTATTTATGCTCAAAAACAATAATTACAAATTATACCCAATACTAAACATAAATATTCTTGGTAGAATAAAAGTTTTGGTATCTGAAACTAGATAATCTGAAAAACGATTACTTTGTTTAAACTTTGTATTAAAGAGGTTATTTGCTACTATTTTAAAAGACCAGGCAGCATCTTCTTTGTTGTAAGAAAGCGTTAAATTTGCAATTTCATAGGTGTTTTTTTGCCCTAAATCTTTGTTTTCGTACAAGCTTCTTCTGTAGTCGAAATTGAATTTAAACCCTTTTAAAAAGTCATAGTCTATGGAAACAAAAGGTTCTGTAGTTACAAATTTAGAAGTGTTTAAAGGTGAAGTAAAATTGCCAATTTTTCTTTTAATCCCCACTTCTGTCGTTGGAAAATTATCAAATAAGGTTTCTAAACCAACTTCGTAATCGTAACTATTATTTTTATTGGTTTGTAAAACGTTGTTTATTTCTTGTAAATACATAGAATTACTAAAACCAACATCAAACTTATACTTTATATCTTTAATACTTTTTTCTAAATGAATGTTTCCAGAAAAATCTTCTGATGGACTGTTAAATAATTTCGATGTTAAAAACTGATTGAGTTGCAAAGCTGGGTTTGGATTTTTAATATCAAAAACAACTGTATTTCTTACTCCTCTTACTTGCTTATTATAGTTAACACTTGCAAACAGCATCAAACCTCTGTATAAACTAAATCTACTATAATAAACTCTAGCGCTATGAAAAAGGTTGTTTTCTAGTTTTTCATTTCCTCTAAAAATAGAATTGTACGATTGTAAATAAAAACGGTTTGCAAACCTGCTGGCATCAGAAAAAGAAGTTTTTAAACTATAATTTATTTGAATTTTTTTTGATTTGTTAAATTCAATTTTCGCTAAAAAATCAGGTAAAACCACCCATTTATTTTTATCTGTTTGTGTTTCTTGTTGTATTTGCCAGTTATAATTGTGTGCTTGAAAACCTTGCTTAAAAGTAAAAATACCTGTTCTAAATTTGTAATGAACACCTGCAAAAAAATCATTTAGCTTAAAGTTTAAGTTGTTGCCAAAACCAGCAGAAGCAAAATTATTGAAAGTAAAATCGTCTAATTGTTGTTTGTCTTCTGTAAAAAAATCTTCGTTTAACAATTTATTACCAACTGTTGTATAAATATGATTGCTATTGTTGATTTCCCAAAAGTGTTTAAAAACAAAGTCTATATTTTGTTCTTGCGTATTTTTGTCTTGTAAAATACGGATTAAATTCTGACTATTATCTGTTGGAATTAACCCTTGCAAAATTGGGTTTTCTGTTTTCCAAAATGCGGTTGTATTACTTTTATCAAACACATAATTAAAAACAGAAGAAAACGTGTGTTTATCATTTTGCCTTTTGTGCCATTCTATGTTTTGATTGATGTAGGTTGCTGTTAAATCTCTATCGGTTTTTATGGTGTTTTCTGTTGCATTTACCAAAGAACTTAAACTATTATTGTTGGTGTTGTTCGTTCTTTTTACTTGGGTTCTTACATACCATTTTTCTTTGGCATTGGGTGTGTATTCTAAATTAAAATTACCAATACCTAACAAATTGTCTGCATTTGCTTTGTTGGTTCTTTGCTCTGTAAAAGTATTGTATTCGTTAAAATCTTCTACAAAACTACCAACATTAGAATTTGAAAAAATAACATAACCAGAAACATCTATCGTTGAAGTAGCAACTTTGGTAATGTTTAAAGCTCCAAATTTTTGTTTGCTTGAAACAACATCATTTGTTTGCATAAATTGGTTAAAATCGCCACCTCGCCAATCAAAATTACCTTTAAAAACAGCATTCATTCCTCCAGAAAAACTCATATAATCTCTAAACGTAAATGTTTTTTCATTAATGTTATTTAAATTACCTATAAAATTTACATTGGTTTTAGGTGAATAATAAAACAAATTAGCACTGGTTTTATAAAAATTTGCAGTGCCTTTACCAGCTTCTAAATCACCAAAAACGAAGCGTTTTTTATCTTCTTTTAGTTTGATATTCATTGCCATTTCATCAGAATCTGTTAAACCTTTTAAAAAAGCAACCTCGTTATAATTGTCTATTACTTCTACATCACCAACAGCATCTGCAGGAATATTATTTACTGCCAATTTTGAGTTGCCTCCAAAAAACTTTTTACCATCTACCAACATTTTGGTTACTTTTTTACCTTGCACAGTAACTGTTCCGTTTTTATCGACTGCTACGCCAGGTAATTTTTTTAAGACGTTTTTTAGTTTTCTTTCTTTTCCGTTTGTAAATTTTTCGGTTTTGTAAGTGGTGGTGTCACCTCTTACAGTTACAGGCATTTCAATTACAATTTCATCTAATTGTTCTGATGATTGTTGTAATACAAAATCTTTCTTGGTAGATTTTAATGCTATAAATTGATAGTCTACAGGCTTATACCCTAAATAAGAAATACTAATGTTTATAGTATCGCCTTTTGTGAGTTTTAGACTATAATAACCTTCATTATCTGTAATTGCGAATTGTAAATTTTTAGAAACGTCTTTAGGTTTTGCAATTACATTTGCATAGGGCATTGGCTTTTGTAAACTGTCTTTTACAAACCCCGAAATGGTTACTTTTTGGGAAAAAAGTGATACCGTAAAAAATAAAAAAGTGTAAATTAGGGCTCTCTTTTTCATAAGTTTTTTTAGTTTTTTAACGTTTTCCAAAAAGAGCTTATTTTTTCTTTAAATTTTTCTTCTGTTATCCTATCTCCTTTAATTAGTTTTTTTATTTTGATTTTTTCTTTAGGGTTTAACACAATTTTTGAAACACTTATAGTTCTTTTAAACATTTCTACTAAAATAACCAAACCTGGTAAACCATTATATTCTAAAGGACCAAAACTTACTGGTATTTGTGGAGTAAACCATACAATTGGTTTCATCTTTTTGTTTTTAGATGTTATATCTATAGCCTTAAAACATAAATATTTTCCTATTTGTTTCGATTCTTGAGTTATTTTCCATTTTTTCTCGTTTTTTTCTATCAATAAGTTTTCTCTTACATATTCTTTTAAATATTCTTTTGTGTTTGTGTTCTTGTAATACTTATTATCTCCTCCAGCAAAAACTCTATTCATATTAAATGTAGGTTTTCCTTCTACTTGCATTTTTTCTTCTAAATAACATATAGATTCTCCGTTGGTAAAATCTAAATAAGCGTTTACATTTGGTGTGTTTTTAAAGATATCCTTCATCCACTTATCCGTTTTCTTATTCTTCTTATTTTTTATTTTATAAATAGAGTCTATTTTTTTTTCATTAAAGGGCTCCATAGAAACAACATAAGTTACTTTTCCGCTTAAATTTTGTGAAAAAATAATGGTGTTTGTAAAAATGAAAAGTATTAAAAGTTTCTTTTTCATAAATTCTTATTCTAATTACCAAATACACTTTTTTTAGCTTTATTCATAATTCTCTTATATTCTTCAAAAGAAACTCTTTTACCCCCTTTAAGTTCTTCAATAACAACTTTTTCTTTTGGATTTAAAATTATTTTAGTGGCTCTAAAGATTATTTTCCCTATTTCCAATTCTAAAATTAATCCAGGCAATCCATATTCTCCTTTAGGACCAAAACCTATGGGAATACTTGGTGTGTACCAAGCAATTACTTTTCCTTTATCTCTAGTTGCCTTGTAAGATAGATAACCATTAATTTTTTTTATTTCTTGTGTAAGATTCCATTTTAAAAATGTGTTATCAAAAACAAAACATTCTCCTAAGGCCTCACATTCTTTAATTAAATATACTTTATCAAGACTGTTATAATAATATTTTTTTGAGCCCCCAGCCCTCAAAACAGCCATACTTTGACCTAGATCATCATCTCTAATCATTTTGTTTTCAACTGTAAAAATTCCTTTATTATTTGAAAATTCAAGTTTAGAGTTTATAGGTTTTTTAAACTCAAAAGATTGTTTTATTAATGATAAAAGCTTTTTGTTTTTTGTTTTTTTACTTTTTTCTGATAATAATTTATCTATTTTCTCTGTATTTGTATAAGATTTATAATTAATTATTCCAGAAAAATTTTGTTGTGAAAAAACAATTGAAGTAGAAAAATATATAAATAGTAAAATGTGTTTTTTAAAAAGAATCATAATTATATTTTAATTAGCCTAGAGGTTTCCTCTAGGCTTAGTTAATTTAGTTATTTAACATTGTGTAGCCATACACGCTCCATAATACCTTTGAAATGCTTGTACTAATTCCCCTCCAGCACTTCTATCTCCATCTTCTCCAACTTCCCATAGTGCGCCTTCTTTTGAGGCACTTACACAATCACTTGCACAACCAAAATCTTCACTTACTTCAACAGTTTCTGTAGTTGAAGAAATTATTTCTTCATTGTTTGATGAGCTTGCATTCATCATTGTTCCTGTTGCAAAAACAAAAATTAAGCTTAAAATTAATTCTCTTATTGTAACTAATTTTTCATAATATTTTTTCTTGCTCTCTTAGCAATCACCTTAAACTCTTCTTCTGTAACTTTTTTTCCTTTTAAAGGAGCTATCTGTTCTATTTTTCTGATATTCAAATTAATTGTTTTTACAACATAATTGATATTACCTGTTTTGGCACTAAGAACTAGACCAGGAAAACCACAAAACCCTGCTGGCCCATAAGACAAAGGTATATCAGGAGAATACCAAACAATTTGGTTAACAGAAGACTTACCAATACGACTATTATAAAAAAAAACACGTTCTGCCTTATAACAAGTATAACCTCCTATTTTTTTTACTTCATTTGTTAATTTCCAATCAGAAATATCAAGACTCTTTTCTATTAAAAATATTTCTCCTCCAAAATCTTTTTGAATATTAATTTTCTTGTCCTTCAAAGATGTGAAAAACTTATCCTTAGATTTAAAAACTATTTGAGCCATTTTGAAAAGAGATTGATCTCTATCGCCCATATTCATAGGTTTCTTTAATTCATAAAAAGATTCACCATTATTAAAAATTAATTTTAATTGAAATTTTTTAGCAATATCTTCAAGAGAATTTATAAATTTATAATTATTATCTTTACTTGTATCTGTTGTGTTTTCTATACTTATTCTATAAATTACTTTACCATTAGTCTGCGAGTTTAGCGTGTTGTAAAATAATAACGAAATGAACATAAACAATATTTTCATTTTTTTTTTTTTAATCCACCCTTATTAAAAAGGGTGGATATTATTAAACTTAATTTTGTGCCATGCATGTCGTTAAGGCCCAATTCATATAATTAAAGGCTTCCTCATCGTCCATTGCACTTCCACGAACTTTTTCAGCGTTTAAAACAGAATCAACTGCATAATCAAAGCAATCAACAACTACCTTAGAACTGTTTAATGTTATGGAACTAAATATAATTAATGTTAAAAATTTCATTTTTCTTCTTTTTTTAGTTCATTTTCATCCAAACATCACACTGTGCATATGCTGCATTTAAATAGTCTACTCCGTTTTCATCGCTGAATTCTCCATATTTTTCTACAGCCTGTTCATAACTATCTATTGCTGCATCAAAGCAAGGATCTTCTATTTTTGTTGTTGAATTCGCATTTGTATTTAATGCAAAAACAAAAACCATTCCTAAAATTAATTTTTTCATAATATAAAATTTTGTAACCTAATTGTTATTTAGGTTTGTTTATTTAAAATTTGTAGAACTTTATTTGAGTAAACAAGTTTAAAATTCTTAAAACTTGTAGAAAAAGGTTTACTTTTGCAAAACTTCCTCTGCTTGTTGCTGTTTATTTACATAGGCATTTGTTTAAGTGATACATTTATTTACAAGATTTTTATACTACTTATTCATACAAGTAGAGGTTTCTTTTCAATAGTAAAAGTATTTTAAAATACTTATTGTGTTTGTTTTAAAGAGAATTCTGTTTAAGTAAATTCTCTACGTTCTCTTTATTTAATAAATACGAATACCAATAGTTTTTTACAATGTTGCTTTTGTAAGGTTTTAAACGAAGATTTATAAATCTATACCGTTAATTATTTTTTGCTAAGCAACTAGTTTTTTAGGGATAAACTAAATACAAAAAACAACGATTATGAATAAGAATAGTTAAATGTAAAAAAAAAAACAGAATAACCAAATATTTATCAAGTTTTAAATAAAACCTACCCTTCTATTTCGGGGGTTGTTGTTTCTTCTGTTAACTCTAATTTTGTTAAAGTAGGGTTTACAACACTTGTAACAGCAACAGTAATTAAAGTCATGGTGCCACCAAAAACAACGGCTATAATTGGACCCATAAATTTTGCTGCCAAACCGCTTTCAAAAGCACCTAACTCGTTAGAAGAACCTACAAACATAGAGTTTACAGATGCAACCCTACCTCTCATATCATCTGGTGTTTTAAGTTGTAAAATGGTTTGCCTAATTACCATAGAAATACCATCTGCAGCACCACTTATAAACAGCGCCAAAATACTAACCCAAAAAATACTAGACAGCCCAAAAGCAATAATACTTAACCCAAAAATAAAAACAGAAATTAACATTTTTTTTCCGGTGTTTTTATGAATTGGTATGTAAGTGGTTATCAACATTGTTACTATACTGCCCATAGAAATAGATGCATTTAAAATACCAAAGCCTTCAGGGCCTACTTTTAAAACGTCTTGCGCAAAAACCGATAAAATAGCGGTTGTACCACCAAATAAAACGGCAATCATATCTAAAGTTAATACCCCTAATATTATTTTGTTATTAAAAACAAATGTAATTCCAGCGGCTAAACTTTGCTTCATTGATTCGCCTTTTTTAGTATTTAAAATAGGTTTCTTTTTAATTTTAAATAAAACGATAAAAGAACATAAAACCAACGCAAAAACAAGGCAAAGGGTTTTATCAACACCAAACCAACCGATAAAAAGACCTCCAAAAAGTGCCCCAGAAACCGCTGCTGTTTTCCAGGTACTTGTACTCCATGTTGCAGCATTCTGATAAATACTTTTTGGCACCAGTAGCGCTACTAAAGAAAAAATTGTAGGTCCAAAAAAAGAACGTAAAAAGCCACCAAAAAAAACCAACGCATAAATAGCATATAAAATGGTACTGGTAGACCAATTTAACAACACACTGTCTGTAGTTAACACAAACAACCCTAAACTTATGATTGAAAAAGCAGCAGTACAAACAGCGAGCAAATTTCTTTTTTCTTTTTGATCTACAATATGCCCTGCAAATAATGCCATAGAAAAAGCGGGTATAATTTCCATTAAGCCAATTATCCCTAATGAAAGCGGATCTTTTGTAATTGAATATACTTGCCACTCAATAACAATAAACTGCATAGACCAGCCAAAAACAAGCAAAAAACGAACAAACAGAAAAATATTGAACTCTTTAATTCTTAATGCAGCATATGGGTCTTGTTTTGCCATTGTTTATTTTAATTTCATGTCCATTAAAATAGCAAACGTTTGGTTAATATCTTCTTCTTTTACAACAATGGTCATTTCATTTGTGGTAGAAATAATTTCTTGTAAAGAAATGGCTGCCCAAGCCAATTGTTTTAAAATAAAGTAATATACCCCAGATTGTTCTAGGTTTTCTTTTGGCAATTTTATGGTAATAGAAGCCAAATCTAACATGCTATGTGTAAGTGTCTCTTGATCGAAAATATCTTTTACAAAAGGACGTAAATTTTTACTTGTTACAATATTTGTCTCAAAAATACCCTGAGAAACGGTTAAAAAATAATCAGAACTTTCTGATGATTTTGTTAAAATTTTTGCAATTTCTTTTAATAAAGAAGGAGTGTTTTTAAAAGTAAAGTCGCACAAATCAGATCGTACAATTACGTCTCCTAAATCTAAGGCTAGCTTTTTAATGTTTTTACGAATACGCAATTCACTTGCTGGCGAAAGCCTGTTAATTGCCATCATTACAGCCCCTACTTTTACTTCTTTTTTTAAAGCGCTTGATACTTCTGGTAAAATAATTCTTGCTAACGAAGAAACGTTGATTAACTTTTCGTTTAATGCTTCTTCTATAAAAGGCGTCTTTCTAATGGTGCTTTCTACAACTTCTTGTATCGTTTTCATTTTAAATGTTTAATAAATTACATCAATGTTCAAAATTAAACAATTAATCTAAGCTATCTGTCAAATTTTTAAATTCTTTTTTTGGATTTTTACCTGCATACAAAACATTGTAAACAGTATCTATAATAGGGGTTCTGGCTCCGTTTTCTGTTTTCATTTTATAGGCACTCTTTGTGGCATAATAGCCTTCGGCAATCATACTCATTTCCATTTGCGCAGATTTTACCGTATATCCTTTACCTACCATGTTACCGAATTGTCTATTTCTACTAAATACCGAATAGCCGGTTACCAATAAATCGCCTAAATACGCCGAGTTGTTAATATTGCGTTTCATTTTATGCACTTTTTTTATAAAACGTTTCATCTCTCTAATGGCATTGCTAATTAAAACGGCCTGAAAATTGTCTCCATAGCCTAATCCGTGTGCAATACCTGCAGCAACTGCGTAAATATTTTTTAACATGGCTGCATATTCGGTACCAATAATATCATCAGAAATTTTTGTTTTTATATACCAACTTTGTAATGCTTGTTCTATAAACTTGGCAGTTTCTTCATTAATACAGGCTATTGTTAGGTAAGATAAGCGCTCCATAGCAACTTCTTCTGCATGGCAAGGCCCAGTGATAACTCCGATATTTTCTAGGGGAATGTTAAATTCTCTATTAAAATGTTCGCCAATAATTAAACCTGTTTCTGGTACAATCCCTTTAATGGCAGAAAAAATAATTTTCCCTTCTAAAGATGCGGTTAATTTTTGTAATTCGCTTGTTAAAAAGGCAGAGGGAATTGCAAAAATTAGTACCTCGTAATTTTTAACAATGTAATTTATATCGTTGGTTAAATCTAACTGACGCGCATATACATCTGCAGATTGTAAATAATTTGGGTTGTGGTCGTTTTCTTTAATATGCTCAATTGCTTGTGTATTTCGCATATACCAACCAACTTTTTCTAAGTTTTCAGACAACATTTTAACAATTGCAGTTGCCCAACTTCCACCTCCTAAAACCGCTATTTTTTTATTTTGATTCATCTGTTGTTCTATTTTGTCATCAAAAGTAATAAAAGTATTAAGTTAACAAGAATGCTTCTTTGATTTATTATATTTGTAACCCAATTTTTTTATGTGTTATGAATGTACAAATAATTAACAAATCGAAACATGCAACGCCTAGTTACGAAACTACAGGTGCTGCCGGAATGGATTTGCGTGCTAATATTACAACACCTATCACGTTAAAACCGTTAGAAAGAACTATTGTTAAAACAGGCTTGTTTATTGCATTGCCGGTTGGTTTTGAGGCTCAGGTAAGACCAAGAAGTGGTTTAGCTGCTAAAAACGGAATTACTGTTTTAAATTCTCCAGGAACAGTTGATGCTGATTATAGAGGTGAAATTGGGGTTATTCTAGTAAATCTATCAAACTCAGATTTTGTAATACAAGATGGTGAAAGAGTTGCTCAATTAATTATTGCCAAACACGAGCGTATAATTTGGCAAGAAGTAACTGTTTTAGATGAAACGGCTCGTGGATCTGGTGGTTTTGGCAGTACAGGAGTTTAAATTTTCTTATACAACTGACTCATTTTTCGAACCTTGTCGTGTAATAAATCATAGGTTAAAAACGTGTGAGAATAGTGCTTATAGCCTTGTTTTTTATAAAACTGAAAGGCTTGTGGTTGCTCGTTCATTGCGTCCAACCAAATAAGTGCATAGCCTTGTGTTTGTGCCTTTTCTTCTAACCAAGTTAAAAGCGTTTTTCCTAGTCCGTTGTGTTGTGCTTTCGGATGAATATAAACCCGATGCAGCTTTACTTGTTTTTCTTCTGAACTTTCTTTCAATTTTTTATCCCAAACAAACCGAAAAACACCTACAATCTCATTGTTAAAAACAATAAAATAGTAGTCTGCATTGGTTTCTAACAGTTCTTTTAAAACAACTTGTTTTGCATATTGCGAGTCTATATACCATTGCCCTTTGTCTTTCCAAAAGCTACTGTAAGAAAGTGCGTACACCTCTTGCATTAAGGTATAAAGCGTTTTTGTATGTGTACTTTTAATTACTTTTAAAAAAAGTTGTTCTGTAATTTTTATCAAAAAAGTATTCTTTTAAGTTGCCTCTAAAATACTTAAAAAAACAAACCCCATTAGTAATTTTTATTTAGTTAATAATTTTAATTTTTAGGAAAACTTAGACTTTTTATTCTGAACACCTAAAAAGGTTAGACTCATTTTAAAAGTGTAAGTAACAAAAAAAAGTGGATTAAAATAACTGTATGCTAAAATTTTTTTGTGACTTACACTATAATTATTTGGAAATTTATAAAAAATATTTAGTATTTACTTTTTATTTTTATATATAGTACTTTAAATTTTTAAGATATATTATTCGTTAATAGTTACTTATCGTTTACTCTTGGCTATCTATTGCTTCTTTAATTTTTGTTTCTAGCTCTTCTGCCAATTCTGGGTTGTCTTTAATTAAGCCTTTTACAGCATCTCTACCTTGTCCTAATTTTGTTTCTCCATAACTAAACCAAGAACCGCTTTTCTTTACAATACCCAATTCTACACCAATATCTAAAATTTCACCAACTTTAGAGATTCCTTGTCCGTACATGATATCAAATTCTGCAATTTGAAACGGTGGTGCAACTTTATTTTTTACCACTTTTACTTTGGTACTATTTCCAATTACTTTATCGCCATCTTTAATTTGTGTTCTTCTTCTGATATCTAATCTTACAGAAGCATAAAACTTTAAAGCGTTACCACCTGTTGTAGTTTCTGGATTACCGAACATTACCCCAATTTTTTCTCTTAATTGGTTGATAAATATTACCGTACAGTTTGTTTTAGAAATGGTACCTGTTAATTTACGCAATGCTTGCGACATTAAACGAGCGTGTAAACCCATTTTAGAGTCACCCATTTCGCCTTCTATTTCAGATTTTGGTGTTAATGCAGCTACAGAATCTACCACTACAATATCTATAGCACCAGAACGAATTAAATTTTCTGCTATTTCTAAAGCTTGTTCTCCGTGGTCTGGTTGAGATATAATTAAGTTGTCGATATCTACCCCTAAATTTTGAGCGTAAAATTTATCGAAAGCATGCTCTGCATCAATAAAAGCAGCAATACCACCAGATTTTTGTGCCTCTGCAATAGCGTGTAATGTTAATGTTGTTTTACCTGAAGATTCTGGCCCATAAATTTCGATGACCCTACCTCTTGGATATCCGCCAACGCCTAAGGCTAAATCTAACCCTAAAGAACCCGATGAAATTGCATCTACTTCTTCGGTAACTACGTCTCCTAATTTCATTACAGAACCCTTACCGTAGGTTTTATCTAATTTATCTAATGTAAGTTGTAATGCTTTTAATTTTGCTGTTTTTTCTTTGTCTGCTGCTGCCATAAACCTTGCTAATATTTTGTTTTATAAAGTATAGCAAGTTACAAAAAAGTCTGTCGACTTTCCTAAAAATTAGTATCGATTTTTGTAGTATTGTTTTTTATAATTAAAAAAATGATAAAGATAATTTCTCTAAAAGATAAAAACAGTTCTGTACAAATAGAAAAAGGTGAATTAGTTTCATTTATTGTAGACGGTATAGAATACATGCATCAAAAAGGAAGTAAAGGCTGGAGAAAAACAGATGACGAAATGTTTCCTATAATTGGCACACTTTCAAAAAATAATTTTCGGTTAACTACTAAACAAGGAACTGCAATTTTAGATCAGCATGGTTTGTTACGTGAAATGGAGTATGTGCTGCTTTCTTCGGATAAAAATACAGCCGTTTTTTCTAAAACATATGCTAAAAACACTCCTTTGCAAAACGCTAAATTTCCAGAAAAATCTTCTGAAGAATTTGTTTTTTGGCCGTTTGATTTTACCTTCGAAAAACACTTTACGCTAAAAGACAGAATTTTAACTATCAATTTTAAAATTACTTCTGCAGTAGGCATGCCTTTTATGTTAGGGTATCATCCTGCTTTTTTACTTTCTAATACCGGTAAAGAAACCCTTGTTGCAAACGGAGAAAAAATAACGCTTGCAGTTATTTACAAAGCAGGTCATAATGCATTTCCAATTTTAAACACGTCTAAAATTAGATTGGAAAATATGGATAGAAATGCTTTAGAAATTAGCACTACAAATTTTAATAATTTTATGCTATGGACACCAGTAGACAACATGCTTTGTATAGAACCTATTTCGCAATATACCTCTTATACAGATCAAAATTTTTCGGAAGATAATATGTCTATTTCTAGTGGTACCGAAACGTTTAATTTTGAAATAAAAGTGGTTTAATTTTGATTACTAAAAATCGTCATTATATCATTCACAAACCTTGGGGTGTTATTTCTCAGTTTGTAAATCCAGCTAAAAGAAAGAAAAAATTATTGGGAGATTTGTATGACTTTCCTGAAAAAACCATGGCAATTGGTCGTTTAGACGTTCCTTCTGAAGGATTGCTTTTACTAACCACAGATGGTAAGATTTCTGCTGAAATTAGATCTAATAAATACGAAAAAGAATACTATGTGCAAGTTGATGGAGTTGTTACTAATGACGCAATCGAACAACTAAAAACAGGTGTAGAGATTGGTTTTAACGGTAAAAAATACACAACAAAACCAGGAAAAGCAGCGATGATAAAAGATCCTAATTTTCCGTTACGAAGCCAAAAAATACGAGACGAAAGACATGGCCCAACGAGTTGGTTGTCTATAACAATTAAAGAGGGTAAGTTTAGACAGATTCGTAAAATGACGGCTGCTGTTGGATTGCCTACATTGCGTTTGGTTCGTGTTAGAATTGGAGCTATTGAATTGGGTAATCTGGAAGTTGGTGGTGTATTAGAAGTTGATAAATTAGTTTGAAAAAGAAGTAAAAAAAGAAATTAAATGTTAGAAACTAGAAGATAGACTCTTAAAATAAGACTAAAATTAAACCAACTTTATGAGATTTATCGTTAGCACTCGAAATGATAAAACAGAGTTAAATACAACCCTTATCACTTAAATAATAGGACAAATTAAATTTTTAATCGATCCATTCGAATGTGCGGAATACCGTCTTCTAAATACCCTTCTCCAACTTGAAAAAACCCATGAGATTCGTAAAAGTATTTCAAATATAATTGTGCAGAAATAGTAATTTCTTCTACCTTAAAATGACTATTTATAACTTCTATAGAAGCTTTCATTAAACTGTGTCCGAAACCATGTTTTCTAAATTCTGTAGCAACTACAACCCTACCAATACTTGCATTGGTAAAATAATCTCCTGGTTTAAAAATACGTGTATAACCAATTATTGTATCGTTTTTAACTCCTAAAATATGCAGTGCTTTCTGATCTTTAAAATCGATGTCTTGATACACACAATCTTGTTCTACTACAAAAACTTCAGATCTTAACTGTAAAATTTGATACAACTCAGTGGTTGTTAACTCAGAAAAAGATTTTGTTATAAAATTCATGGTTATTATCCGGCACAAGAAATTTTATCAACTCTGTTTTGATGTCTTCCTCCTTCAAATTCTGTAGTTAGAAAAATATCTACAAAACCGATAGCTTGTTGTAAAGACACAAAACGAGCCGGAATGGTTAAAATATTTGCGTTATTATGTTGTCTTGTTAAAGCAACCAACTCATTATTCCAACACAAAGCTGCACGAATTCCTTGATGTTTGTTTGCAGTCATTTGTGCACCGTTACCAGAACCGCAAAGAATAATTCCGAATGTCGCTTTTTTAGTTTCTACTGCTGTTGCTGTTGGATGAATTGCATCTGGATAATCCATAGAAGCATCTGTATCGGTTCCAAAATTTAATACAGTAAACCCTTTTTCTTCTAAATACTTTATAATTTCGAACTTGTAAACCGTTCCTGCATGGTCATTACCTATTGCAATTGTCATAATAAATTGATTTTTATTGTATTGAGTAACAAAAATACAGAAACTAAGGGTTATGAACAGTTTAAAATAATGAAATTTTTGATAATTTTAATAACTAATTAAAAACTAATATTTTATCTTTTTTAACGAATGTTAAGAAAATGTAGTAAGAAATTAATAAGTTTTTTTGGTGTATTTAAAAATTATTACAATACAAGAATACCTTTTAGTTGTGCAAGTTTTTTTATTGATTTTTAATAATAGTTTATAAACAAATTAAAAGGGGTTAGTTTACATTTTATTTTATTTTGTTATTCATAAAAATAAGTGAATACCTATGAATAACTTGTGTTAATAACTGTTATTTAAACTTGATTTTAAACAAGTTATATATCTTATAAAATGTAAGTAATTTTTAATAACTGATATTTTAAAATATAAAGTACTTTTTTTATAGTAGCTATTCACATACTATTATAAACATTATAGTTTTTTAAAATTTTTATAAAAGAAAATAATTATAATATAGAATGTTTATAAGTTAAAAAAAATAAGGAATGCAAAACTGAATTGCTCTTTGAATAATTGAAACTTTAATTGTGCCTGTACCAATCAATTCTCCGTCTGCTTGTACAAAAGGTTTTAAAGTTTTTGGTACTATCGTTATTTCTTTAGTTTTATAAGTTTGTACTTTTTTATGATGTACAATAGTTCCATTGTATAATTTATGTATGCTTTTAACAACATCAAAAAAGTTTAAATTTTTAGCAACGGTTATATCTAGTAATCCGTCTGCAGCATCTACTTGCTCTGTAAATTGCATTCCACCACCAGAATATTTACAAATACCAAAGATAGTTAGCAAGCTTTTTTCGGTAATCTCTTTATCATCAATAATAATTTTAAGTATTGGTTTTTTGTAAAAAATATTTCCATAAATTCCTGCTATTGTGTACGATAATTTACCTAGCTTTTTAAGTTTTTTTAAAGTACTAACAACATATGCATCAAAACCAATACCTGCAACATTATTAAAATAAGTAGGGGTATTATTTAAGGTTTTTATAAGACCAATATCTTGTAAAACTCTTTTCTTTTGAAAGATGATATGTATTGATTTTTTAATAGAATTTGGCATGTTGTAATGTTTTATCCAATCATTACCAGTCCCTAAAGGAATTACGCCAATAGTTATATTAGAAGTTTTTACATATCTTTGCAACATAATACCGTTAACTACATGGTGTAGTGTTCCGTCTCCACCAACAGAAATAATATTTCTAAATCCTTTTTGAATTGCATTTTGCACCAGTTTAATTTCGTGTTTAGTATATTGTGTAAAAACAGAAGTATAGTCAATATCCTGTTTTTTTAAGTTTAGCTGAATTTCTTTCCACTTTTTAGAAAAATTCCGATTTCCAGAGGTAGGGTTTGCAATTATAAACCACGAGTTAGCATGTATTTTATTAGTAGAAATCATAAATTAAAAGCCAAATTACAAAATAGATTGGTAACTGTTTTTTAATATTAAAAGCGGATAATTAATTGTAATTTGCAAACTCTAGTAATAGTGTTAAAAACACACAGTTACTATCAATAATATAAAATTTAAATGACAAAAAAAAAGAAAAATATATTTAAAAAGAAAGGGAAAGTTATTAAAGATTTAACACGTAATATTTTTAAAATTTTAAATGAAGACAACACAAAGTCTTACAATTACAAACAAATTGCCTCTTTATTAAAAGTGGCAGACACTGATGGTAAAAATCAAATTATTAAAAAATTAGTTGGTTTAGCTGCAGAGAAAAAAATTACAGAAGTAGAAAGAGGTAAGTTTACAATTAACATAGATAAAAAATATACTATTGGTACTTTAGATGTTACTTCTAACGGAAATGGTTATTTTATATCTGATGATTATGAAGATGATATTTTTATACCTAATAGCAATTTAGGAAAAGGTTTACATAATGATACTGTTAAAGCATTTGTATACAAAAAAAGAAGTGGTAAAAAGTTAGAGGCAGAGGTTGTAGAAGTTTTAGAACGCTCTAAAACAGAGTTTGTTGGTGTTTTACAAAAAAGTAAAAATAAAAACTTTGGTTTTGTAATTGCTGATAATCAGAAAATGTATGCAGATATATTTATTTCAGAAAATAAATTAAATGGGGCACAAGATGGTGATAAAGTTCAAGCTTCTATAAGAGATTGGCCTAAAAATTCTAAAAATCCGTTTGGTACTATTACCACTGTTTTAGGAAAACCAGGAGATCACAATACCGAAATGCATTCTATTTTATTAGAGTATGATTTACCATATGAATTTGAACCAGAAATAGAAAAAGAAGCGCAAGATTTACCTTTAGAAATTACCTCAAAAGAAATTGCTAAACGTAGAGATATGAGAGGCGATTTAACTTTTACTATCGACCCAAAAGACGCTAAAGATTTTGATGATGCCCTTTCTTTTAAAGTATTAGAAAACGGCAATTTCGAAGTTGGTATTCATATAGCAGATGTATCTCACTATTTACAACCTAAAACAAATTTAGATGATGAAGCTTACAAAAGAGCAACGTCTGTTTATTTGGTAGATAGAGTAGTACCAATGTTGCCAGAAATGTTATCAAATGGAGTTTGTTCTTTAAGACCACACGAAGAAAAGTTAACCTTTTCGGCTGTGTTTGAAATCAACCATAAAGCACAAATTATCAACGAATGGTTTGGTAGAACAGTAACTTATTCAGACCAACGTTTTGCTTACGAAGAAGCACAAAGTATTATAGAAAACGTACAATTTTCTGATGACATACAACCGTATCAAATGCCAGTAGATATTTCTATTACTGGTAAAGAATATACTGTTGCTAAAGAAGTTGTAGAAGCTACTTTAAAATTAGATGAATTAGCTAAAATACTTCGTAAAAAAAGAATGCAAGCAGGTGCTATTTCTTTTGATAGAGTAGAAGTGAAGTTCGATTTAGATGAACAAGCTAACCCAGTTGGTGTCTTTTTTAAAGAATCTAAAGATGCAAATAAATTGATTGAAGAGTTCATGCTTTTAGCGAATAGAAAAGTTGCAGAATTTATTGGTTTCTCTAAAGGAAAAGCAACTAATAAAACTTTTATTTATAGAGTTCATGATGAGCCTAATGATGAAAAGTTAGCTTCTTTAGAAAATCTAATTCGTAAATTCGGATATCAAATTAATACCGACACAAAAGAGAGTACAACTTCATCTTTAAATAAATTACTAAAAGATGTACATGGTAAAGCAGAATCTAATATGATAGAAACTTTAACCATTAGAACCATGTCTAAAGCCGTTTATACAACTCAAAATATTGGGCATTATGGTTTGGCTTTTAATTACTATAGTCATTTTACATCTCCTATTAGACGTTATCCTGATGTTATGACACATCGTTTACTACAACACTATTTAGATGGCGGAGAGACTCCAAAACCAGCTTTATATGAAGAAAAATGTAAACATTCTTCTAATAGAGAAGAATTGGCTTCAAAAGCAGAAAGATCTTCTATCAAATACATGCAAATTAAATACATGCAAGATCATAAAGATGAAATATTTGATGGTGTAATAACTGGTGTAACAGAATGGGGAATTTATGTAGAAATATCTTCAAATAAATGTGAGGGAATGGTGAGAATTAGAGATGTAAAAAGTGATTATTATGTTTTTGATGAAAAACAATATGCAATCATTGGTCAGTCTACAAAAGCAATGTATCAATTAGGAGATCTTGTACAAGTTAAAGTTAAAAATACAGATTTAGAACGTAAACATTTAGATTTTAATTTAATAGAAAATTAATTTTTTTATACTAAAATGAATTGCAAACCATTATGTTGGTATGCTTATTGTATTATATTTGATTTAAAAATTAAAAACAATGAAAAAACTATTTTTTATTTCTCTTTTATGTATCTGTAATATTGCTGTTAGTCAAGAATCTATCACTAAAAATATTGGCGATTTTTCTACCTTAAAAGTTTTTAATGGTATTGAAGTAGTATTGATAAAATCTTCTGATCAAAAGTTAGAAATTTCTGGTAAAAAAGCTGATTTAGTTAAAATTAAGAATGTAAATAATATTTTAAAACTATCACTTCCATTTTCTGTAAAACCTTCAGATAACTATGCAGATGGTGATGTTTTAATTAACCTATATTATAATAAAAATATTGACATTTTAGATGCTAATGAAGGAGCTACTATAACAGGTAAAGATTTTAATCAAAATCAAATTTCGGTTAATGCACAAGAAAGGGCTTTTATCAACTTAACTATTAAAAGTACTAATTTAAACGTAGTTGCTACTTCTGGTGGTATTATTAAACTTACAGGTGTTACAGAATACCAAGATGTTCGTACAGATTTATATGGTATTTACCATGGCTTTAATTTAAAAAGTACTGCAATTTCTAATGTTAAAGCGGGTACTGGTGCAAAAGCAGAAATTTTATCTGTCGGTACTTTAAATGCTAAAGTAAGTTTTGGTGGTTCTATTTTTTACAAAGGAAAACCAGAAAATATTACCACAAAGAAAGTAATAGGTGGTATTATTCAAAATAGTAATTAATTTATTAAAGGTATTTTTTAGTTTCCTTTTTGTATATTTGTTCCACTAAAATATAATTAAAAATGAGCAATTTAGCAATCTTTTTCGGCATGATTGGTGGTCCACAAATTATTATGATTGTTGTGGTTATTCTTTTACTATTTGGTGGTAGAAAAATACCAGAATTAATGAAAGGGTTAGGAAGTGGTATTAAAGAGTTTAAAAACGCTTCTAAAGAAGAACCAGAAGAAAATAATAAAGAAAAGTAGTTTATTTTTTTCTTTATTAAAATAATAAAAGCCCAATTTGTATAAAACAGATTGAGCTTTTTTTTTACATAAATTAAAAATCCCCCAAAATTTAATTTATTAGAGATACAAATATATAATAAATAAATACTTGTTTTTTTTTTGTGCTCTATGGGACTGAAATTACTGTTTTTGGGATAAATAGGAACTATATTATCAATAGGATTGTAAACAGGAAGGTTAATTTATTAAATATCGTAGTTTTTCAATATCAAAACTTCTAGAAACAGGTATTTGTTTGTTAATAAAGTCTGATTTTAAAAAATATCCTCTTGCATTACCAGAAATAGTATGCATATTTAATGAGTTTATTATGTAAGATTTATGACATCTATTAATTGTCTTATAATTTTGAATCTCTTTCATAATTTCTGTTAACGAAATACGTAATATTTTTTCTTTTACTTCTGTTTGCTTGTGTATTAAAAAGAAACTTGCATAATTTCCTTCAGAACTTATATAAATTAGATCTTTAATATGAAAAGAAAGCTCACTTTTTCGATTATCACTAAAAATAGTAATTAGTTTATCTTTTTCTAAGGTAATTTTTTCTTTCTTACTGGTATCCATTATTTTTTTAGAGATTGTATTTCTATCATCTCTAGAAACCTTTTCATCAATAATAATGTAAAATAGAATTGGAATAAAACTTAAGTAAAGTGCATATAAAACGATGGTTTCAAACGCTGGTATCGGTATAATATCAACCAAATAATAATAGTTAAACCCCCAAATAAAGATGCTAATTATTAATAATGATATTAATATTACAAGTATTTGCTCGTAAATAGATCTTTTCCTTTTAGTAAAAAATGAGATTGTGATTGGCAACGTAAATACCACAACAGATATTGCTAAAAACGTTATAATACTTATTACTAATATGTAAGGTATTAGATAATTGTCATCTAAATATATTAAGTAAAAAGGCTTAAAAGTATATAAAAATGTATACAAGTATACACTAGACAAAATAGCTATTAATAGCTTATATATAATAGAGCTATTTAGATATTTTTTTTTAGACATGTTTTTTTAATTTTTACGCAATTATATAAAAAGTAAATTAAAACAATTTAAATTTATGATTTCTTTTTGGTGTTTTTCATAGCCTCACCAATTTGGTTGCTTGCAGTAAAACTTGCTACCATATCATTTAACATTGTGCTACCTGCTTGTGGAGAATTTGGTAATAATATTAAGTTGCTATTTGTTTCGCTACCAATAGATTGTAAAGTATCATAATGTTGTGTTACAACAATTAAAGCAGAGGCTTCTTGGCTATTAATACCTACTCTATTTAATACATCTACAGATTCTTCTAAACCTCTAGCAATTTCTCTTCTTTGATCTGCAATACCTTGCCCTTGTAGTCTTTTACTTTCTGCTTCTGCCTTTGCCTTTTCTACAATTAAAATTCGTTGTGCATCTCCTTCATATTGTGCAGCTGTTTTTTCCCTATCCGCAGCATTAATTCTATTCATGGCAATTTTAACTTGTGCATCAGGATCTATATCTGTTACCAAAGTTCTAATAATATCAAAACCATAATCTAGCATTGCATCGTTTAACTCTGTTTTAACCGCAATAGCAATATCATTCTTTTTCACAAAAACATCATCTAATTTCATTTTTGGAACTTCTGCTCTTACAACATCAAAAACATACGATGTTATTTGTTCATGCGGATAATCTAACTTGTAAAAAGCATCATATACTTTTTCTTTGATTACTTTATATTGTACCGAAACTTTTAATTTTACAAAAACATCATCTAACGTTTTAGTTTCTATAATTACATCTAATTGCTGAATTTTTAAACTTAATTTTCCGGCAATTTTATCTACAAACGGTATTTTAACTTTTAAACCCGAATGTCTGATACTATGAAATTTACCAAAACGTTCAATAATTGCTGCAGTTTGTTGTTTCACCATAAAAAATGAAGCAAAAACAACAATAAGTGTTAGAATTAATACAATAGGAATAATAGGTAGCATATTTTTTTTTAAATGTTAGTAGGTAAATATACAATTTTAGTATTAATTTTCATTTTTTTGAATGGCATTTTCTATTCTAGTGATTGTATTTTCTTTTCCAATTACTTCTATAATATCAAATAAATGTGGCCCTGCTAATTTACCAACTAAGCTAATTCTTAGCGGTTGCATTATTTTACCAAAACCAATTTCATTATTTGTTATCCACTCTTTAATTTCTTTTTCAGTATTTTCTGAGGTATAATTTTCTATAGATTTTAATACTGTTACTAATTTATTCATCAGTTCTGTAGTACCTTCTTTCCAATTTTTTTTAATTGCTTTTGCATCATATTCTATCGGATTGTTAAAAAAGTATTCTGTTAAATCCCATAAATCTGCCACAAATACAGCTCTTTCTTTAACCAATGCAACTATCTTCTGTATTTTTTCTTCTTGATGATTTACTGCAATTCCTTTTTCTTTTAAAATAGGTAAAAATAATGCTGTTATTTCTTTATCGCTTTTGGTTTGCATGTATTGTTGCTGAAACCAATTTGTTTTATCTACATTAAATTTTGCTCCAGACTTACTTACTCTTTTCAATTCAAATTGTTCAATCAATTCTTCTAATGAAAATATTTCTTGTTCTGTACCAGGATTCCAACCTAAAAAAGCAAGCATATTTATAAAAGCATCCGCAAAATATCCATCTTCTTTATACCCTCTTGATGTTTCTTTAGATTCTTCATTTATATATTGTAACGGAAACACAGGAAAACCTAATTTATCTCCATCTCGTTTGCTTAATTTTCCTTTTCCTACTGGTTTAAGTAACAGCGGTAAATGCGCAAATTTTGGTGCTTCCCATTCAAATGCTTTGTACAATAAAATATGTAGCGCCATCGAAGGTAACCATTCTTCACCTCTTATTACATGACTTATTTTCATCAAATGATCATCAACAATATTTGCTAAATGATAGGTTGGCATTCCATCTGCCTTAAAAAGTATCTTATCATCTAGAGTATTAGTGTCTATGTTTATATTACCTCTAATCTCATCTGTCATGTTAAGAGTTTCGTCTTTCGGACTCTTAAAACGAATTACATAATGCTCACCTGATTTTAATTTATTTTCTACTTCTTCTTCACTTAAAACCAAAGAATTTACCAAACGTCCTTTTTCTCTATTATGCCAATTGTAAATAAAAGTTTTTCCTTCAGCCTCATGTCCTTTTCTGTGCGCATCTAATTGTTTTGAAGTATCAAAAGCATAATACGCCCAACCTGTTTCAATAAGTTTGTCTGCATATTCTTTATATATTTCTTTACGTTCAGATTGTCTGTAAGGTCCAAATTTTTCATTTTTTCCTGGGCCTTCATCAAAAGTAATATTACACCATTCTAATGCATCAATAATATATTTTTCTGCGTTTGCTACATATCTTTTTTGATCTGTATCTTCAATACGCAACACAAAAGTTCCGTTGTGTTTTTTTGCAAATAAATAATTATACAATGCTGTTCTTACTCCACCAATATGAAGCGGTCCTGTTGGGCTTGGTGCAAAACGTACACGAATGTTAGATTCCATTTTTTTCTGTTTAATGCTGCAAATATAGTTTTTATAAGAGATATTTTTACTTCACTATTTTAAAATTATTTTATATCATTTTTTGGTTCTTCCTTTTTTGCGACTGTTTTTTTTAGTTTCGATGTTTTTACATTCTCTTTGATTACCTTTGTAGAAATTTTTTTTATGATTACTTTTAATTATGAAACAACCTTTAGTTTATCTTATGAAGAGAAACTGCAATCATGGATTTCTTCAACTATTTTAGACAAAGGTTTTAAGTTAGGGGAGATCAATTTTATTTTTTGTGATGATGAGTATCTTCATAAACTAAACGTTGAATTTCTACAACATGATACCTTGACCGATGTTATTAGTTTTGATAATACATTGGGATCTTTAATTGCTGGCGATATTTTTATCTCTATAGATCGAATTAAAGAAAATGCAATCGATTTTAAAACTAGTTTTAACAATGAGTTACATCGAGTAATGATACATGGTGTTTTACATTTTTTAGGTTTTAAAGATAAATTACCGTCTGATAAATCTCTTATGACTGAAGCAGAAAACAATGCTTTAAAATTGTTAAATATCTAATAATCAATTAATTAAATATTATGTTTCACGTGAAACAATAACATATGAGTTTATTTTCTACAACATACGATGTAATAGTAGTTGGTGGTGGTCACGCTGGTAGTGAAGCCGCCGCTGCAAGTGCAAACATGGGTGCGCACACCTTATTAATTACCATGAATTTACAAAACATCGCCCAGATGAGTTGTAACCCAGCAATGGGAGGTATCGCTAAAGGGCAGATTGTAAGAGAAATTGACGCCTTAGGTGGTTATAGTGCAATTGTAACAGATAAAACTGCCATTCAGTTTAAGATGTTAAATAAATCTAAGGGTCCTGCAATGTGGAGTCCAAGAGCACAGTCTGATAGAATGCAGTTTGCAGAGTGTTGGAGAACTTTATTAGAGGAAACTAAAAATGTAGATTTTTATCAAGATTCTGTAATTGATTTGTTGTTTGATGGTGATTCAATTGTTGGTGTAAAAACAGCATTGGGATTAGAAATAAAATCTAAAACTGTGATTATTACAGCAGGTACTTTTTTAAACGGATTGATTCATATAGGTGATAAAAGTTTTGGTGGAGGTAGAGCAGGAGAAAGTGCTTCAAAAGGGATTACCGAAGCTCTGGTAGAAAAAGGTTTTGAGTCTGGTAGAATGAAAACCGGAACACCGCCAAGGGTAGATGGAAGGTCTTTAGATTATTCTAAAATGATTGAACAACCTGGCGATGAAATTACTGAAAAATTTTCATATTTACCACTTACAACAACCCTGAAAAAACAACGCTCTTGTTGGTTGACATATACCAATAAAAAAGTGCATGATTTGTTGCGCGAGGGTTTTGATCGTTCTCCGATGTTTAATGGTAGAATAAAATCTACTGGGCCAAGATATTGCCCTTCTGTTGAAGATAAAATAGATCGTTTTGCTACTAAAGAAAGACATCAAGTTTTTGTTGAGCCAGAAGGTTGGACAACTGTAGAAATGTATGTAAATGGTTTCTCTACTTCGTTACCAGAAGATATTCAAGACAAAGCAATTCGTGCAATTGATGGTTTTGAAAACGTTAAGTTTTTACGTTATGGGTACGCTATTGAATATGATTATTTTCCGCCAACACAATTAACGCATTCTTTAGAAACAAAGCTGATAAAGAATTTGTTTTTTGCTGGTCAGATTAACGGAACAACAGGCTATGAAGAAGCAGCAGCACAAGGTTTAATGGCGGGTGTAAATGCTGCGTTAAAAGTGCAAGATAAAGAACCGTTCATCTTAAAAAGAAACGAAGCTTATATTGGTGTATTAATTGATGATTTAATTACAAAAGGTACAGAAGAGCCTTATAGAATGTTTACTTCTAGAGCAGAATATAGAACTCTTTTAAGACAAGATAATGCAGATTTAAGGTTAACTCCGTTGGCTTATAAATTAGGTTTGGCTTCAAAAGAACGTTTAGATAGAGTAATAGAAAAACAAGAAAAAGCAGATTTGTTAATCGACTTTTTACAAAAAACTAGTGTTAAGCAAGAAGAAATAAATCCTATTTTAGAGGCTAAAAATTTGTCTTTAATTACGCAGTCTATGAAACTTTATAAGATTGCTGCAAGACCCCAATTAGACTTTTCTGATTTTAAAAACATAGTTAAATTAAACGCTTTTCTAATAGATAATTCTATCGATAAAGAAATGATAGAGCAAGCTGTTATTCATTTAAAATATGCTGGATATATCGAAAAAGAAAAGAACAATGCAGACAAGTTAAACCGTTTAGAAAACGTTACAATACCGTCTACATTTAATTATGATAAAGTGAAGTCTTTGTCTTTTGAAGCGAGAGAAAAACTAAGTAAAATTCAGCCAACTTCTATCTCACAAGCAAGTAGAATAAGCGGAGTTTCTCCAAGTGATATTTCTGTTTTGTTGGTGTATATGGGTAGATAAATCTCAGAACATTTATTTACTTTTTATCGTTAATTTGGTTCTTTAAAAAAAGATGTTCCTCGTGGAACAATCTAAAAAATAATAAATTTATGAATAGTAAAAATGAGCTTTATAGCAACTTAAAGCCTTTTTTAAATTGTAAAGATTTTACGGTTTCTGAAGAGTCTTACAAGGTGATGAGAAACCAAGAATTTGAGATGTTGGTTACAACACCAATTCCTAAAAATTTAGAAAAATATTACAAAAGCGAAGCGTATATTTCTCACACAGATGCAAAGAAAACGTTGCTAGATAAAGTATATCAAATAGTAAGAAATTACACACTTCAAAAAAAGCTACAGCTCATAAATTCTTTCAATTCAGAACAGAAAACACTTTTAGATATCGGTGCCGGAACCGGAGATTTTTTAGCGACTTGTCTCCAAAATAATTGGAAGGTTTTTGGAGTAGAACCTAATTTAGAAGCAAGAAATATTGCCAAAGAAAAAAATGTTTTTTTGCAAGAAAAGATTGATTTTTTTACAGAAAAAAAATTTGATGTAATTACTTTGTGGCATGTTTTAGAACACGTAGAAAATTTAGAAGAGTACATTCATAAATTAAAAAACTTGTTAAATGAAAACGGAACACTGGTAATTGCGGTCCCTAATTTTAAAAGTTACGATGCAACCTATTACAAAGAATTTTGGGCTGCTTTTGATGTGCCAAGACACCTTTGGCATTTCTCTCAAAATAGTATTCATAAATTATTTTCAAAGGTTTCTATGGCGGTTGTAAAAACCATTCCAATGAAATTTGATGCTTATTATGTTTCTCTTTTAAGTGAAAAATATAAAAAAGGAAAAATGAATGTTTTTACCTCTTTTTGGATAGGATTTTTATCCAACTTAAAAGCAAGACAATCTTCTGAGTATTCTTCGCTAATTTATGTACTTAAAAACAAATAATTTCAATTTTAAAAACTGTTTTATTTAAAGAAAAAATAAAAACACCGAATCATATTTGTAAAATCTTAAAAGCTCTTAAAACGTCTGTTTTAAGAGCTTTTTTAATAAATTAAACTTATAGCTTTTTTAATTTTTAATAGATTTTAGTTATTTAATAAATACAACCCAAGTATTGTAACAATAAAATAGACCGTTAAAGACATCGCACCTGCATAATCTTTTGCCAAACGTTGCCCTATTAATAAAAAGATTAAAGTTACCCCAGAAAGCTCAATTCCTAAAATTGCCATTTCTTTTACTTCTGATGTGTATAATTGGTAAACTCCTACAATCATTAAAATACTTGCTAGCATTTCTACAACTAAAATAATTACCAATAAAAACGGAACGCTATTTTTTAGAGGAGAGTTTTTAAAATGTTCTTTTATAAAAGAGATATTTCCCTTCCAGTCTAAAATTTTGTCTATACCAGATTGTAAAAAGGTGACAATTAAAAAGAGCAACGTTAATACTTCTGCTGGGTAATTAGAAAATAGTTTCATAAAATGTGCTTAAATAAGGTTAAGAATAAAATGTATTTTTAATTTTATCTACAATGGTTTGTGCTAATTTCTCTTTACTCTCAAGCGTCCAACCAGCAACATGAGGTGATAGTAAAACGTTTTCTGAACTAATTAAATATTCAAACGCCTCTGGCATGTTCTTTTGTATGTCTGTTTTATCAGATTTAAATAAGTTTTCAAAAGAGGCTTTTTCGTATTCTAAAACATCCAAACCAGCACCTAAAATTTTACCGGTTTTTAGTGCTGAAACCAAATCTTTGGTAACCACAGATTTGCCGCGTGCCGTATTTATCAACCAAAAATTCTTTTTAAAACCATTGATAAAAGTGCTATTTACCATGTTTATTGTAAGTGCTGTCTCTGGGGTATGCAAACTTAAAACATCACTTTTTTCTTGCAGTTCCTTTAATGAAACTTGTTTACAATTTTCATCAGAAACACCTTCTTTTATATCGTAACAAAGTAATTCAACATCAAAACCACGTAATTTTTTAGCGAAAGATTTACCCATATTTCCGTATCCAATCAAACCGATTGTTTTTCCGTCTAGTTCAATTCCGCGGTTTTCTTCGCGAAGCCATTTTCCGTTTCTAACCTCTTTGTCTGCTTTGTTTAGTTTATTAAACAGCGATAAAAGCATGCCTAAAGAATGTTCGCCAACAGCGTTTCTATTTCCTTCCGGAGCTGCAATTAAAGATATATTTTTACTTTCTGCATAAGCGCAATCAATATTTTCTAGCCCTGCACCCACTCGTCCAATAAATTTTAATTGTTTGCCTTTGTCTAAGAATTGTTTGTCAATTGCAAAACGACTTCTAATAATAAATCCGTCATATAAATGAATTTTCGCTTCAATTTCCTCTTTTGAAGAGGTATAGTCTTCATCATTAGTAAAACCTAATTCTTTTAACTGACTAATTAAAAGTGGGTGGTTGCTGTCTAAGTGTAGAATTTTCATTGCTAATTGGTTGATATCTAAACGGTTCGCTTTTTACAACAAAAGTAAATTCAAAAAAATTAAAACCTTGATATTAATATAGTTACGTAAGTATAAATCACTAAATTTGTCAATTCTGTCTTAAAAATACGATTTAATATTGCTCTTTTTCATTAGGAAAATCGCCAGATTTTACATCTGAAATATAATTTTCAAAAGCACCGGTCATTTCTTTGTATAAGTCTAAATACCTTCTTAAAAAACGAGGGTGGAACTCGTGTGTCATACCAATCATATCATGCGTTACAAGCACTTGGCCATCAACACCGTTTCCTGCGCCAATACCAATTACAGGAATGCTAATTGCTTCTGAAACTCTTTGTGCTAATTTTGCAGGCACTTTTTCTAAAACCAACGCAAAACAACCAATTCTTTCTAGCATTAAAGCATCTTCCATTAATTTTTCTGCTTCCTCTTCTTCTTTTGCTCTAACGGTATATGTACCAAATTTATAGATAGATTGCGGTGTTAAACCCAAATGACCCATTACCGGAATTCCGGCATTTAAAATTCGTTTTATAGACTCTTTTACTTCTTTACCGCCTTCTAATTTTATAGAATGACCGCCAGATTCTTTCATAATTCTAATTGCAGAACGCAAGGCTTCTTTTGGATCAGATTGGTAACTTCCAAAAGGTAAATCAACTACAACCAAACAACGGTCTATAGCTCTAACAACAGAGCTTGCGTGGTAAATCATCTGATCTAATGTAATTGGTAAAGTCGTCTCATGACCAGCCATAACATTCGAGGCAGAATCGCCCACTAATAAAACATCAATACCAGCACTGTCTAATATTTTAGCCATGGTAAAATCGTATGCGGTTAACATCGAAATCTTTTCTTTGTTGGCCTTCATTTCTACCAAAGATTTTACAGTAACTCTTTTGTATTCTTTTTTTGCTACAGACATTTATTTTAATTTTAAAATCGTTGTAAATGTAAGAAAAAGCAGCTAAAATAAGTTATTGATAATAAGAGTTGTTTTACAACAGCCTTTTTTTGGAGGCTTAATAATTTTATTGACTATCATTATTTAAACAAACTAAGTTTAGCGATTCTTAAAAAGTGTAAAATTGATGTATCTTTGTTTTTTTTGATAGAATAATGGAAACTAAAGTTGTGTTAGATACCGATAAATGGATTGATAATTATGCAGATTACTTGTATAATTATACAATTGTACGTGTAAATGACAGCGATTTAGCAAAAGATATTGTACAAGACACATTTTTTGCTGGATTAAAATCGGCTAAGAATTTTGAAGGAAAATCTTCTGAAAGAACTTGGTTGGTGTCTATCTTAAAGAGAAAAATTATTGACTATTATAGAAAAACAAACTCTAAAAAAGGCCAAGCTGAAGTTCGAATGAATTTTTATAGCGACGGAGACAATGAAGGAGATTGGATTGAAGAAAGAGTACCAAAAACTTGGGAAAATGAAGCAGAAAAATCCATAGAAAATAAAGAACTAAATCAACAATTAGCTTCTTGTATAGCGGCATTACCAGAAAAATACAGATTAGTTTTTACCATGAAAACGATACAAGATTTTGATACAGAGGAAGTTTGTAATGAATTAGAAATTTCTGCGTCTAATATGTGGGTCTTAATTCATAGAGCAAGAACTCAATTAAGAAAATGTATGGAGGATAATTGGTTTAATAGTTAAAAGATGTTTAAAAATTTAAAAATTACTTGTGATGAAGCTACGACTATCTGTGATAAAAATCAGTACGGAGAAGCTACATTTTATGAAAAACTAACTCTTAACATTCATTTTATAAAGTGTAAAGTTTGTTTTTTGTACACCAAACAGAACAATACATTGTCTAAAATTTTAAAATATCAAGCTAAAGATTGCAAAGGAAAATTGTTTACTTTGCAAAATGAAGAAAAAGAAATTTTAAAAAAGAAGTTAAAACAGACTGATATATAAAGAACTTTTCGTGATTTTTTGAAAATCACATTTTTTGATTTTTTGTTAGATTGAAACGGAATTTATAGAAATATAGATTCCGTTTTTTGTATTTTTGAACAATAACTATTCGCAGACATTTTTATTTAATTTTGTTTGCACACAATTACAAAACATGCACTTTTTACCAGAAAAAATTGATACTTACGTAGTAAATCACTCTCAAAATGAGCCAAATATTTTACAAGAATTAACTAAGGAAACTTGGCAGAAGGTGTTAAACCCAAGAATGTTAAGTGGTGCTTTTCAAGGAAGGGTTTTATCAATGATTACCAAACTAATTTTACCAAAAAGAATCTTAGAAATTGGTACTTATACAGGTTATTCTGCATTGTGTATGGCAGAAGGATTGCCATCAAACGGTACAATTACTACCATAGATAAAAATGAAGAGTTAGAGACTCTTCAGAATAAATACTTTGAGAAATCTGGTTACAGAAAACAAATTAAGCAATATGTTGGTAACGCCATCGAAATTATACCTACCATAGAAGAAAAATTCGACTTGGTTTTTATTGATGCAGACAAATCAAACTACATTAATTATTTTCATTTAATTATTGATAAAATGAATTCTGGCGGAATTATTTTATCAGACAATGTACTTTGGAGCGGTAAAGTTGTAGAAGAATTAGACCCAAAAGACACAGATACAAAAGTACTTTTAGAGTATAATAAATTGTTAAATGAAGATTTTAGGATAGAAACAGTGTTATTGCCAATTAGAGACGGACTTACTATTAGTAGGGTAAAGTAACAATATTACATGCTTCTTTTGATGGGACCAGTAACTTCATCAATAACATCTTTTACGTTATTAATTTCTTTAGAAACATCCTTAGAAACGGCTTTTTGAACATCAATTTTTTCAGAGCTATCTTGTATTTCTCTTTTAATATCATTCGTCGCGTCTTTTACCTGACGGATTCCTTTGCCCAAACCTCTTGCAATTTCAGGAATTTTATCGGCACCAAACAACATGACTACAATTAACATAATCACCATAATTTCTGGGCCGCTGATAAAAAGGAATACAGTATTCATACTACAAAGATACAGAGATATTTTAATAAATTACTTTTTATAATATTGATTTCTATCTTTTTTATAAATATATTTTGAAGACTTAAAAACGAAGGATGTTAGTGCAATACGCTTTTTAAATGCTATTTTTTTAACAACATTCGTTTAATTTCATTAAACTTCATCAAGGCTTCAATAGGGGTTAGGGTATCAATATTTGTTGCCAAAATTTCTTCTCTAATATTTTCTAAAAGAGGGTCATCTAATTGAAAAAAACTGAGCTGCATTTCTTCGTGTTGGTCTTGTTTTAAAACCTCTTTAACCTCTGCATTCTTGTTGTTTTTTTCTAACTGAGTTAAAATTTTATTTGCTTTATGAATTACCGAATTTGGCATTCCTGCTAATTTTGCAACATGTATACCAAAACTATGGTTGGAGCCTCCGGCAACTAATTTACGCAAGAAAATAATGGTGTCTTCTAGTTCTTTTACAGACACATTAAAGTTTTTAATGCGCTCAAAAGTGGTGGTCATTTCGTTCAATTCATGATAATGCGTAGCAAACAATGTTTTTGCTTTGGTTGGGTGTTCGTGCAGAAACTCAGAAATTGCCCAAGCAATCGAAATTCCGTCATATGTAGAAGTTCCTCTACCAATTTCATCTAATAAAATTAAACTACGCTCAGAAACGTTGTTTAAGATAGAAGCCGTTTCGTTCATTTCTACCATAAATGTAGATTCGCCCATAGAAATATTATCACTTGCCCCAACTCTTGTAAAAATCTTGTCTACAAGACCTATTTTTGCATTTTGAGCAGGCACATAACTTCCCATTTGAGCCAATAAAACAATGAGTGCTGTTTGTCTTAAAATAGCCGATTTACCAGACATGTTTGGGCCGGTTATCATTATAATTTGTTGCTGATTTCTGTTTAAAACAACATCGTTTGCAATGTATGTTTGATCTATTGGCAACTGTTTTTCTATAACAGGATGACGGCCCTTTTTAATTTCTAAATCGGTGCTTTCATCTATAATAGGGCGCACATAATTGTTTTCGATTGCTAAAACAGAAAAAGAGTGTAAACAGTCTATTTTTGCAATTATTTGAGCATTTTCTTGCACAATTTGTACAAATTGAATGACATATTGTAATAGTTTAGAAAAAATTTTTTGCTCTAATTTGGCAATTTTTTCTTCGGCACCTAAAATTTTGGTTTCGTATTCTTTAAGTTCTTCTGTAATATAGCGTTCTGCAGAAACCAAGGTTTGTTTTCGAATCCATTCTTCTGGAACCTTGTCTTTGTGAGTGTTTCTTACCTCAATATAATACCCAAAAACATTGTTAAAAGCTATTTTTAAACTGCTAATTCCTGTGGCTTCGGTTTCGCGTTTTAGCATGTTGTCTAAATACGTTTTCCCAGAAGTAGAAATGGCACGTAAATCGTCTAATTCTTGATGCACACCTGTTGCAATTGCATTTCCTTTATTGATGTTTACAGGAGCATCATCAAATAAAGTTTCAGTTATTTTTTCAATTAAATTTTTGCAAGAATGTAGTTGATTTCCAAGATCTTTAACGGCTTTGTTTTTACTTTTTTCTGAGGCTTCTTTAATCGGTAAAATAGCTTTTAAAGAATCCTTTAAAATTACCATTTCTCTGGGCGATGCTTTGCATGTTGCCACCTTAGAAATTAGTCTTTCTAAATCTGATATTTGTTTTAATTGATATCTAGTTGTTTGAGAAAAATCATCAGAATCTATAAAAAACTTTACCAATTCATGGCGATTTTTAATTTCATCAATATTCTTTAAAGGCAATGCCAACCACCGTTTTAACAATCGTCCGCCCATTGGCGAAATGGTTTTGTCAATAACATTTAATAGGGTTACTGCATTTGTAGAGTTTGGATTGTAGAGTTCTAGATTACGAACCGTAAAACGATCCATCCAAACATAATTGTCTTCTGCAATTCTACTAATTTTTTGGATGTGTTTTAGCTGATTGTGTTGCGTTTCCGAAAGATAATACAACACTGCACCAGCGGCAATAATTCCGTAATTTAAAGCATCAACACCAAAACCTTTCAAGTTTTTTACTTCAAAATGATTTTGCAACGTTTCGTTTGCATATTCTGGTTGAAAAACCCAATCGTCTAGATAAAAAGTATAATAACGGTTTTCAAACAGTTTTAAAAATTGTTGTTTGTGTTGTTTTTGGACTAAAACTTCACTCGGATTAAAGTTTTGCAACAATTTATCAATGTATTCTGATGTACCTTGTGCTACTAAATATTCGCCAGTAGAAACATCAAGAAATGAAATTCCGAGTTGTTTTTTATCAAAATGAACAGCCGCTAAAAAGTTGTTCGTTTTGGTTTGTAAAACTTCATCGTTCAGAGAAACCCCAGGAGTAACTAATTCTGTAACTCCACGTTTCACGATGGTTTTACTCATTTTAGGATCTTCTAATTGATCGCAAATAGCAACACGCATCCCTGCTTTTACCAACTTTGGCAAATAGGTATTTAAAGAATGGTGCGGAAAACCCGCCAAAGCAGTTTCAGAATCGCTGCCAGCACCACGTTTTGTAAGAGTAATACCTAAAACACCGGCTGCTTTAACGGCGTCTTCACCAAAAGTTTCATAAAAATCTCCCACTCTAAAAAGCAACATTGCATCAGGGTATTTCACCTTAATAGCATTGTATTGTTTCATTAAAGGAGTTACTTTTTTAGCTTTTGATTTTGCCAATTTTTAAAATTTTTCAATTAGTTTTGCGAAGATATAAAATATAGTTGTTAGTGTTTAGTTTTTGGTTGTTAGTAAATACACCATCAACTAAAAACCACAAACCAATAACTAAAGCAAATGCGTAAATTAAAAAATAACGAGTTAGGTAGAATTTCGGTTGATGAATTTAAAGCAATAGATAAAACGCCTATTATTGTTGTGTTAGACAATATTAGAAGTTTAAACAATATTGGCTCTGTTTTTAGAACTAGCGATGCTTTTTTAATAGAAAAAATTTATCTCTGTGGCATTACCGCTACGCCACCAAATAAAGACATTCATAAAACTGCCTTGGGTGCTACAGAATCTGTTGCTTGGGAGTATGCAGAAGACACCCTCTCTGTTGTTAACAAGTTAAAAGATTTTAAAATTAACGTTTTGGCTGTAGAGCAAGCAGAAAATTCAACAAAATTAGATACTTTTTCTCCCCAAAAAGATCAAAAATATGCCATTGTATTGGGAAATGAAGTAAAAGGAGTGCAACAAGAGGTTGTAAATGCTGCTGATGTTTGTCTTGAAATTCCGCAATTAGGCACCAAACATTCTTTAAATATTTCTGTAACTACAGGAGTTGTTCTTTGGGATTTGTTTGTAAAAATGAGAAAGTAATTTTATTGGTGTTTCTACAATAGAAAAAAGAGACTAGAAACAAGAAACAAGAAACTAGACTGTAGACCTAAGACGTAATCTGAACTTTGTCACTTCGACAAAGGAGAAGTCTCATAACAGTGATTTTTAATAGGAGTTTCTTTATGAGATTTCTCGTTGCCACTCGAAATGACAGAACGGAATGTTTGTTTTAGCCCAGATTGAAACGGCATCCTTTTTACTTCGTTCGAGTGAATTTGCTTTTTTGCAAATTTACAAAGAGAACTCAGTAAAAAGATATAGTGGAAAGCTGGAAATAGCTTCAAAAAAAATTAAAAACCTAAAACCAGTTTTGCAATAGAAAAATAGATTAAAATACCTAAAATATCGTTACTGGTAGTTATAAAAGGGCCTGTTGCCAAGGCAGGATCTACACCTCTTCTGGCTAAAATAATAGGAATAAATGTGCCAATTATAGCAGCAATTACAATTACAGAAACCAAAGACATTGCTACAGTAATTCCTAATTTTAAAGGGAATCCTAAAAATAACATTCCGGCAGACATTAAAAGAGCAGCCAGCACAAATCCGTTTAACAATCCTTGTAGAATTTCTTTTAAAAGCCTTCTAAAAAGAGAGCCTTTTAAACTATCGTTAGCCAAACCTTGTACAATTATTGCAGAAGATTGTACACCTACATTACCAGCCATTGCGGCAATTAGTGGGGTAAAGAAAAAGAGTTCTGGGAAATTTTTCATGGCACCATCAAAACTACCTAGTACAGATACCGAAATAAAGCCACCAAAAAGAGCTAAAATTAACCAAGGCAAACGTGCTTTTGTAAGTTCCCAAATGGTATCATTTACCTCTACATCTTGAGAGAAACCAGCTGCCATTTGGTAATCTTTGTCGGCCTCATCTCTAATAACATCTACAATATCATCAATTGTAATTCTACCTACTAAAACGTTGTTATTATCTACTACAGGAATGGCTTCTAAATCGTATTTAGCCATTATTTTTGCAACTTCTTCATCATCTTCGGTTACTGTTACAGAATCTACAGTGTCTTTAGAAATATCGGCAATTTTTTGATCAGATTTTGCAATTATCAAGTCTTTTAAAGACAATCTACCTACTAATTTATCTTCTTTATCTACTACATAAATAGAGTGCACACGGGTTACTTCTTTTGCTTGTCCGCGTATTCTACGCATGCAACCAGCAACGGTCCAAGTTTCGTATACCTTTACCAATTCTTTTGCCATTAAAGCCCCTGCAGTATTTGCATCGTAAGATAAAAGCTCTTTAATATCTGCGGCTAAAACATCATCTTGTAAGGCATTAATTACTCTTTTTTGACGTTCTTCAGAAAGTTCTCCAATAATATCTGCGGCATCATCAGAATCCATTTCACCAATTTCGTTGGCAATTTCTTTTGCAGATAAATTTTCTAGAATTTTTTCACGAATATCCTCGTCTAATTCAGTAAGTATTTCAGAGGTTTTTTCGCTGTCTAGCAGTTTTATAATGTAGATGGCTTCATCAAAATCTAACTCATCTAAAACCTCTGCAATATCTGCAAAGTGAACTTCGTGAAACAAGGCTGTAATTGCCTTTGCATTGTCTGCAACAATAAGTTCTGTAAGGTGGTCTAAAAAAGTATCAGTAATTTCAAATGCCATCTGCTATTAATTTTTGCGTAAGAGAAATAAATTCTGAAACGGATAATTGTTCTGGTCGTTTCGCAAATATAGGGTCTTCTTTTAAGGTTTCCGAAATTTGTAAAGACTTTAAGCTAGAACGCAACATTTTTCTTCGTTGGTTAAACGCTGTTTTTACCACTCTAAAAAATGTTTTTTCATCTACAGGTAGTGTATAATTTTTCTTTCGGATACATCTGATAACGCCAGAATCTACCTTTGGCGGCGGATTAAAAACAGTTGGCGGAACTGTAAATAAGTATTCTACATCAAAAAAAGCTTGGGTTAAAACAGATAAGATACCATATACTTTAGAGCCTTCTTTTTCTGCAATTCTTTTGGCTACTTCTTTCTGAAACATACCAGAAAATTCTGCAACAAATTCTCTGTTTTCGATAGCTTTAAATACAATTTGGGTAGAAATATTGTACGGAAAATTACCAATAATAGCTACCTGTTTGTGGTTGCAAATTTCGGGTAGGTTTTGTTTTAAAAAATCGCCTTCAATAATTTTAAAATTATCTTTACTGGTATCTAATTTTAATTGCTCTATTGGAAAAACATCTTGTAAATATGCAACAGATTCTCTATCGAGTTCTAAAACAGTAGTTTTTACGTTTTTTTGTAAGAGGTATTTTGTTAAAACACCCATTCCTGGGCCAATTTCTATAACATCTTTATATCCTGTTTCTGTTAAAGCATCTGCAATATTTTTTGCAATACTTTCATCAGTTAAAAAATGCTGACCTAAATGTTTCTTTGCTTTTACAGACACCCTTATATATTTTAAGCTTTAAAAGCAAAAGTACAGTTTAATTTCGGCATAATTTTTGGTTTCTATTATAGATTTAAAAATGACTCTATGACAAGAAAAGTATTTGTTCTTTTTTTATTTTTTATTATTAGTTCAGTTGCTTTCTCTCAAACAGGAAAGCTAGCAAAAGGAAAACAAAGCCTAAAAGAGAATAGAAGTGTAAAACCAACTTTTGCATCTACGACAACTAAATCTACTTCTTCTAAAAGATCTCAGAGAGAATACAATGAAGATTTAGGCTTTGGCTTTTTACTTAAAGAGATTTTTGTAAAGCTTTTTGCATATACTACTTATGGTTTAGTTGTTGAGTCTCCTTTTGAAAAAGAAAGTAAAATGCACGATGCAGAATTATCCAATTATCCTTATAAACAAGCCAGTTTTGGTAATTACATATATACAGACTCTATTAATTACAACATTACTCGATTTGATGTTTACACTAGCTATGTTAAAGAAAACAACAACCTATCTGGTGTAAATTTAGGTGTCGATTTTAGGTTTTTAAAACGCTTAAGTTTGGGGGTCCATTTTACAGAGTTAAAAGAAAAAACGATTACTGGCAAAGAGTATTTTTCATCCTTTTCTTCGCTCTTAAAATATCATAGAATACGAACTCAAAAAATTGACGCTTGGTTTGGACTAGGTTTTTTACATGTAGGAAATAATGTAAACAACAGTGGTTTTGCTTTTGGTTTAGGTGCAGATTGGTTTGTGACAAAACCAGTTAGTATTCACGTTTCTCATAAGTGGGCAAATATAAATAAACATGAAATAAACAACCTAAAATTGTTATTAAAGTACCATATAAAAAGGTATCATATTGCATCTGGCTATGAACACTTTAAAATAGGGCCTTCTAAAATAAATACTTTTTCTCTAGGTATAGGTGTCAGTTTTTAATTTTTTGTTACTGTAGGGTAGTATTCTTTTATTAATTTTAACTCCGTTCTAAAAGTTAGCATTTTATCGCTAAACTTTTTTAGCCCTTCTCTTTCTAGGCTTTCTTTATGCAATTTATAGTAATCGTCTAAATCTGCTCTCGAGTTAACACTATATTGTATCGAATAGGTTTTACCACCCATTTCTTCTTCAACAAGAACTTCAGTTAGTTTTGCTGCCGTAAATTTACTAGTATTTAAAACGTTGATAATATGTGTTTCTATCCAAGCAAGCCATTCTTTATGAACGCTATTATCGATGTTTATGGTTACGTTATATATATACATTTTTTAATTATATGTTATTTATAAAATTCAAAATTAATTTTTTGGCACAAAAATTGACTATTGTAAAACAAATCAACTAAATTAAATATTATGATTACGCTTTACAATCAATATAAAACATCCAAAATAAAGGCAGTAGCGTTTATGAAAGCCGGACAAATAACTTCTTATTTGAAAGCGCTTAACGAAGCAAATAAGTATAAGAAACTATTAGTTAGTGTTGCTTCTAATTAATAATGTCAAAACCACAATAAGGTACCAATACCTCTGGTATTTTAATTCCTTTTTCTGTTTGATAGTTTTCTAATATACCCGCTAAAACCCTTGGTAAAGCTAAAGAACTTCCGTTTAGCGTATGTGCTAGTTCACTTTTACCTTCTTTGTTTTTAAAACGAAGCTTTAATCTATTTGCTTGAAAAGTTTCAAAGTTAGAAGCAGAGCTAATTTCTAACCATCTATCCTGACCCGTAGAAAACAGTTCAAAATCAAACGTTAAAGCAGCCGTAAAACCAGTATCTCCACCACATAAGCGTAAAATTCTATACGGTAATTTAAGCTCATTTAAAATCTCTTTAATATGTGCAACCATGCCATCTAAAGCTTGGTAAGATTTTTCAGGATGCTCAACACAAACAATTTCTACTTTATCAAATTGATGTAATCTATTTAATCCTCTAACATGTGCACCATAACTACCTGCTTCCCTTCTAAAACAGGGCGTATAACCAGTTCTTTTTATCGGAAAATCTGTTTCTTGTAATAAATTACCACGAAACATGTTTGTAATTGGCACTTCTGCTGTTGGTATTAAATACAAATCATCTTCTGCACAATGGTACATTTGTCCCTCTTTGTCTGGTAATTGACCCGTTGCTGTTGCAGAGGCAGCATTTACTAAATGTGGTACTTGCACTTCAGTATAGCCAGCCTTGGTGTTTTTGTCTAAAAAGTAATTGATTAAAGCACGTTGTAATCTTGCTCCTTTGCCTTTATAAACAGGAAAACCTGCACCTGTAATTTTCGTTCCTAATTCAAAATCGATAATATCATATTTTTTAGCCAATTCCCAATGAGGTAGTGGGCTATCTCCTAAATCCGGAATTTCACCTTCCTTAAAAATCTCTTCATTATCTTTTTCAGATGTTCCTGCTTTTACAGACGCATGCGGTATGTTTGGTATTGTGTATAGCAACGTTTGTAACGTTTCTGTAATTTTATTTAAGGCATCGGTTTGCTCTTTAGAAAGTTCTTTTAACTGCCCTGTTTTTTCTTTCAAAAGAGTTGCTTTTTGTACCTCTCCAGATTTAAAAAAACCACCAATTTCTTTCGATATTTTATTAGATTCTGCCAGTGTGTTGTCTAAAGCAACTTGGGCAAGTCTTCTGTTTTCATCGGCAGTTAAAACCTCTTCAATAATTTTTGCAGCATTTGCAAAATTACGTTTTTCTAGGCCTGCTATAACAGTTTCTTTGTGATCTCTAATAAATTGTACTTGTAACATTTGCGTTGTAATTTAGAAATGCAAATATATAATTTTAGCGTTGTTTCTATGCGAAATAACAAATTAAAAGTACACAAGGTAATATTAGTTTTTTTATTTTTTTGGCGTTACCACAAGGGTCGCGCTTTACACTATATCTTTTTGCAAAAAAGCAAAAAGGATGCCGTTTCAATCGCTAACGCAGTAGTTATAATTCAGAAACAAGAGGTTAGAATCTAGATACAAGATAAAATTATACAAATCCATATAACCGTGTTACTTCGATCGGCAGAGAGAAGTCTCATAACAGTGAAAAGTTAAAAAGAGATTAAATGTTAGACTTATAGAAACAAGACCAAAAAAAACCAACTTTATGATATTTCTCGTTAACACTCGAAATGACAGACCAAAATAAAACACAACAATTTGTCACTTCGACGAAGGAGAAGTTTCACAACAGTGATTTTTAATAAGAGTTTCTTTATGAGATTTCTCCTAAAAGGTCGAAATGACAATTGAATATTAAAATGACTCTTCGAAAGCAGTCGATGGTTTGTGGCTATAATGCGAGTTTTAAAAATTTGTAAGCAGATAAGCTCTCGCAGTTTCTTCATCTTTTTTTAGCTGAACAATTAAAGAGGCTACAGAGTCAAATTTATGCTCATCACGTAAAAAATAAATCAACTCGATAGTTAATTGTTTGTTGTATAGGTTTTTATCAAAATCAAAGAAATGTACCTCAATGGTTTGGTAATCTCCATCTACAGTAGGTCTGTTTCCGATATTCATCATTCCAAAAACAACCTGATTCTCAATAAGCGATTGCACCACATAAACTCCCGTTTTAGGAATCAATTTATACGATTCTTTAACATCAATATTTGCAGTCGGAAAACCAATTTTACCGCCTAATTGCTTGCCATTTACAACAGTGCCAGAAATCATAAACGAATACCCTAAATAATTGTTAGCTGTTTTTAGGTTTCCGCTTGCCAATGCGGCTCTAATTTTGGTAGAGCTAACAGAAACTTCATCAATATCTTGCGCAGGTATTTCTTCAACATTAAAATTATATTGCTTACTGTAACCGGTAAGTTGTTTTATGTTGCCTTCTCTATTTTTGCCAAAATGATGATCGTAACCAATAATTAATTTTGAAACATTTAACTTGTTAACCAATAAATTTTCAACAAAATCTAAGGCAGTTATCATAGAAAATTCTTTGCTAAAAGGGTGAATTATTAGATAATCCAATCCTGTTTTTGCTAAAAGGGTTTCACGTTCTTTTATAGTATTTATCAGCGCAATTTTACTGTCTTTTTGCAATACCATTCTTGGGTGCGGAAAAAAGGTAAGTAAAATCGATTTTTTACCAGCCAGTTTAGCTTCTAAAACAAGTTTTTCAATAATTTTTTGATGCCCAAAATGAACCCCATCAAAAGTACCGATTGTTATGTATGTTTTTTCTGTGCCAGAAAAATTATAAATATTGTTAATTGTCTTCAAAAAAGAATATTGTTTATAGACTGCAAAGGTACAATATCTAATGCTTTAAATAAACCACCAGATTTGTTGTTTAATATTTTATTAGTCCTTTAAAATGTCAAAAAGAGAAAATTTAGGTGCAATTAATATAATATTCAAAAAATATTGTACTTTGCATAAAAGTTAACAAATAATTATAATTATGATAAAAAAGATTTTACTTGTTGCATGTATCGCTTTTAGCAGTCTTGCAATGGTGGCTCAAACTACTGTAACTGGTACAGTTAAAGACGCTAAAACGGGAGAAACACTTCCTGGAGCAAACATTAAAGTTGCTAGAAAAGCGGTAGGAACAACATCAGATTTTGATGGTAATTTTATTTTAAATGTATCAGACAACCCCCCTTTTACAATAGAAGTATCTGTACTTGGGTTTAAATCTGCAGAGGTTGAGATCACAAAAAACAACCAAGAAGTAACGGTAAACTTAACCGAAAACGCAACAGCTTTAGATGAAATTGTGGTTTCTGCTTCTAGAACTCCAGAACGTATTATGGAGTCTCCTGTTACTGTAGAAAGAATGGATTCTAGAGCAATTAAAAATACTTCGGCGCCTTCTTTTTATGATGGCTTAGAAAACTTAAAAGGTGTAGATGTAAATACAAATAGTTTAACATTTAAATCGGTAAATACTCGTGGTTTTGCAACTTTTGCAAACACTCGTTTTATGCAATTGGTAGACGGAATGGATAATTCTTCTCCGGCTTTAAACTTTGCTTTAGGAAACCTTTTAGGAATGTCTGAATTAGATGTAAAAACAGTAGAATTATTACCTGGTGCATCCTCTGCTTTATATGGTGCAAATGCCTTTAACGGTATTATGTTTATGACCAGTAAAAACCCATTCGATGATCAAGGAATTAGTGTTTCTTTAAAAGGGGGAATTACAAGTCAAGAAGCTGCTGGTAATAACGAATATTATGATTTTAATATTAGAATGGCACACGCTTTTTCTGATAAATTTGCAGCCAAAGCAACTCTTTCTTTACTAGAAGGTACAGAATGGCATGCAACAGATTACAGAAACACTGCAAATAGTGATTACATTGTTGGAGACAGAAATTCAGACAGAAACTATGATGGTTTAAATGTTTATGGAGATGAAGTTACTACAAATATTAGAGGCGTTGCTCAAACTTTAGAAGGTTTAGGTATTATACCAACCGGTGCATCTGCATTAATTCCTAACGAAAATATTAGTAGAACGGGTTATGATGAAAGAGATTTAATGAACTATGAAGCTAAGAGTGTAAAATTTGGTGCTTCTTTAAATTATAGACCTTGGGGAGATGATCGTTTAGAAATTATTTGGAATTCTAAATATGGTATTGGTAATACTATATATCAAGGTACAAACAGGTATAATATTAATAACTTTTTTATGGAGCAACATAAATTAGAGTTTAGAGGTAAAAACTTTTTTGTAAGAGGATATATGACTAGCGAAGATGCAGGTGATTCTTATGATACACGTTTTGCTGCTATTAATATAAACAGACAATGGAAAGATGATAATACTTGGTTTGGACAGTATGTAGGTGCTTATCTACAAGGTACGTTAGGGGGTTTAAACTCAGATCAAGCACATGCATTAGGAAGACAAACAGCAGAAACAGGTAGATTAATTCCAGGAACTTCTGCTTTTAAAGCTGCTTTTGATAAAGTAACTGCAGATCCAGATTTAATTACCGGTTCTAAATTTCAAGATAATACTAAATTATATCATGCAGACGCAAATTATAATTTTCAAGAACTTATTGATTGGGCAGATGTTCAAGTAGGAGGTTCTTACAGAGTTTACTCTTTAAATTCTAACGGAAGTATTTTTACAGACTATGATGGTCCTATAGATTATGATGAGTATGGTGTTTATACACAAATGCAGAAAAACTTTTTAGAAGAAGACCGTTTAAAGGTAACTGCTTCTATTCGTTATGACAAAGCACAGAATTTTGATGGTAATTTTTCTCCAAGAGTTTCTTTTGCCTATGCAGGAGGAGAAAATAAAAATCAAAACTTTAGAGCCTCTTTTCAAACAGGATTTAGAAATCCATCTACACAAGATCAATATATTGGTTTAAACGCAGGTAGAGCTTATTTAGTAGGTTCTGCACCAGACAACTTAGACAGATATTTTACTCAACCATTAATTGTTAGTGGTACAGGACAATTTATTGCAAATACTTTTGGTACAACTCCAATTGGAGCAACAACATCTGTTTCTGGTAGAATGGCATACGAAAACGCTTTTTCTGCAAACTCTGTTCAAGATTTTGCAGCAGGAAAAATTGCAGCTCCAGTTGCAACAGAGGTGCCTTTGGTAAAACCAGAAAGAGTAACTGCGTTTGAGGTTGGTTATAGAGGTTTAGTAAATACAGGAAAATCTAACAGAATTACAGTAGATTTAAGTGTATATTACAATAAGTATGAAGATTTTATTGCAAATAAAAATGTAGTGGTTCCTTTTTATGGAGATGTTGCTTTTACACAAACAGCGCCTGTTGGTCCTGGTGGAGCTCAAGTGCCATTGTCTTTAGTAGCTTTAGGTAATGCAGATTATGTTGCTTTTCAAACATATACAAATTCTGAAGCAGATATTAGCTCTTACGGAGCTTCTATTGGTTTAAATACAAAAATTTTAAATGGTTTTGATTTAGGACTAAATTATACTTTTGCTAAGTTTGATTTTGACCAGTCTTCTGACCCAGACTTTGAGGCTGGCTTTAACACACCAGAACACAAGGTAAAATTACAATTTGGGAAGCAAGAAGTATTTAAAAACTTTGGTTTTAATATTAATGTTAGATGGCAAGATGAGTTTAGATGGGAATCTACTTTTATGGATGCAGAAATTGATGGTAGAACTGTTTTAGATGCACAGATTAACTATGCTGTTCCAAGCATGAAATCTATCTTTAAATTAGGAGGCGCTAACTTAACTGGTCAAGAGTATTTAAGCGCACCTGGTGTAGGAGCAATAGGTTCTCAATATTACTTATCTTGGACAATCAATAACTAATAAATAATAACATATTTCATGAAAAATTATAAATATATAGCAGCACTTCTTTTATCTGTCGGTTTTGTATCTTGTGATGTAAACAACGAATTAGACGTCATTGAAGCAGCTGTAATGCCAGAAGTAGCCTTAAATACAAATGGGTTAGATTTCTCTAAATACATTGCTGTAGGAGCTTCTTTTACTGCTGGTTATTCAGATGGTGCAATGTTTAAAGCTGCACAAGAAAACTCGTTTCCTAACATATTAGCGGGTAAATTTGTTACAGAATTTAAACAACCATTAATGAATGATAATATTGGTGGTTTAGTTTTTAACGGAACAGCTGTGCAGCCACCAAGATTTTATTTCGACGGAGCAGGACCAGCAAGATTGTCTGCTTTACCAACTACAGAGTTAACAACAGTTCTTTCTGGGCCATTTAATAATTATGGTGCCCCAGGAGCAAAAAGTTTTCATTTAGGGCTTAACGGTTACGGTTCTTTAAATCCGTATTTTGGTAGAATGGCCTCTAGCCCAACTGCCTCTGTTATGGGTGATGCATTGGCACAACAACCAACATTTTTCACATTATCTGAAATCGGTGGGAATGATGTCTTAGGATATGCTCTTTCTGGTGGATCTGGAGCCGATCAAACAGGTAATTTAGATCCAGCTACATACGGGCAAGAAGATATTACAGATCCAAATGTTTTTGCAAATGTATTTAATGGTATGGTAACTGCTTTAACAGCAAACGGAGCAAAAGGAGTTGTTGCTAATGTACCTTATATTACAGATTTAGCAAATTTTACAACAGTACCTTATAACCCAGTGCCATTAGACGAAGTAACTGCTGGAGCAGTAAACGCTGGTTATGCACAGTATAATGGTGGTATTCAACAAGCTTTTGGAGCATTAGTAGCTGCTGGTGCAATACCTCAAGAAGTTGCTGATGCAGAAGTAGCAAAAAGAACAATAACTTTTGCTGCAGGTCAAAATGCAGTAGTTATTATAGATGAAGATTTAATAGATCTAGGATCAATTAATCCTGCTTTTGCAGCTTTACCACAATTAAGACAATCAACAGCTGAAGATTTATTATTATTAGCAGGTTCTTCTTTTATAGGAACTACTGTGGGCGGTAATGCACAACTTATAAACGGTGTTTCTGTTCCTTTAGAAGATAAATGGGTACTTACACCACAAGAACAAATGGCAATTAAAACAGCTACAGATGCCTACAATACAACTATTTCTGCGGTTGCAGCGGCAAACGCTAATGTTGCTTTGGTAGATCTCAATGCTGTTTTAACAGAAGCATCTACTGGTATTCAATTTGACCAGTATACAATGAATACTAAATTAGTTACAGGTGGTTTGGTAAGTTTAGATGGTGTACATTTAACAGCAAGAGGCTATGCGTTAATGGCTAATAAAATTTTAGGGGCAATAGATGCAGAGTTTGGTTCTAACTTTACAACAGCCACAAATGGTTTAGCTAAAGCAGGAGACTACCCAACAAATTATTCTCCAATGTTACAATAAGAGAATATATTTTAGTAAATAAAAAAGGTTGAGAATTTAATTCTCAACCTTTTTTGTTTTATGATAGTAAAGAGCTTTAAGAAAGCATTTGTACTGCTTTTTTTAAACCAGTTACTAATACATCTATTTCTTCTTTTGTATTGTAAAAAGAAAAAGAAGCTCTAACGGTACCAGGTATTTTATAAAAATCCATGATTGGTTGCGCACAATGATGCCCCGTTCTTACTGCAACACCTAATTTATCTAAAATAGCACCAATATCATACGGGTGAATTTCATTTACATTAAAAGAAATAACCGCTGTCTTTTTAGACGTTGTTCCGTATATTTTTAAACCTGCTATTTTTAGCAACTCTTGGGTTCCGTAATTTAAAAGTTCTTCTTCGTATTTGGCAATGTTGTTAAACCCTACAGAGTTCATATAATCTAAGGCCGCACCAAAAGCAATACCTCCACAAATGTTTGGTGTACCAGCTTCAAATTTATGAGGTAAGCCTGCATAGGTTGTTTTTTCAAAAGAAACCGTAGCAATCATTTCCCCTCCACCTTGGTAAGGTGGTAGTTTTTCTAACCATTCTTGTTTACCATATAGCAAACCAACACCGGTTGGGCCAAATAATTTATGGGCAGAGGCTACATAAAAATCTACATCTAAAGCTTGTACATTTGGTTTTATATGCGGTGTAGCTTGTGCGCCATCAATTAAAACAGCTGCGTTAAATTGATGTGCTTTTTCTATAATTTCTTCTATTGGATTTACAGTACCTAAAGCATTAGAAACATGGTTGCAAAAGACTAGTTTTGTTTTTTCGTTGACTAATTCGTCATATACTTTCATGTCTAAAGAACCATCTATTAACATTGGTATTACCTTTAAAATAGCCCCTGTTTTTTCACACAACATTTGCCAAGGCACTATGTTTGAATGATGTTCTAAAGCAGACACAATTATTTCATCACCTTTATTTAAAAGAGTTGCAAATCCTGCTGCCACCATATTAATACTGTGTGTGGTACCAGCAGTTAATATTATTTCATAAGCATGTGCTGCGTTAAAATGATGTTGAATTTTTAAACGTGCTTCTTCGTATTTATCTGTTGCCTCTTGACTTAAGGTATGTACACCTCTGTGAATATTAGCATTGTAATTGCTGTAATAATCTACAATACTATCAATTACAACTTGTGGGGTTTGAGAAGTAGCAGCATTATCAAAATACACCAAAGGCTTGCCATTTACTTGTCTTTTTAGAATAGGAAAATCTGCTCGAATTTTATCAACATTAATCATACTAATCACATTTAGTTACAAAGATAATAGATGTAATTTTAAAGTTTTCATAAACTGAATATGATTTTCTTATTTTTACATCATTAAATCACATATCAAATGAAAATTTTTAAACGATTTCTACTTTTACTACTCTTTTTTATTTTAATAACAGTAGTTTATAATTATTCGAAACTAAATCTTTTGGCAGGTTACGCGGCAAAAAACACAGCTTCATCTGTTTTTGTAGCCAATAGAACACTTTCTTTTACAGACACAACAGATAATAACTTTTCTCCGATTAATTTAGCGTCAAATATAGTAGATTTAAAATCAAAGTCAGCTACTTCATCTGCTTTTGGATTGTTAACCAGAAAGGCGGTAAAAAGAGCAGGTTTAGGAACCGTTTTAATTACAGACGACGCTGATGTATCTGCAAGCTACTTAAGCCCTAATAGAGCTAAAAACTACACTTCTGTTGAGTACCCTTATGGTAACTTACCAAACAAAGACTCGGTTTTTAATAATATAGATTATAAAAAATTAAATAAAACAGTTACTTCTATTTTTGGGGTTGATAAATCAAGAGCTGTTTTGGTGCTTTATAAAGACCATATTATTGCAGAAAAATATGACGAAGGTTTTACCAAAGAGTCTAAAATTTTAGGATGGTCTATGACCAAGAGTCTTTTAAGTACTGTTTTCGGGGTTTTAGAGTATCAGAATAAATTAAAAGTAAGCGATAAGGCACCAATTTTGTCTTGGCAAAATGATGACCGAAAAAATATTACGATCAATAATTTATTACAAATGAATTCTGGATTAGAATGGGATGAAAATTATGATAAAATATCGGACGTTACTAAAATGCTTTTTTTAGACAGAGACATGACTAAGGCACAAGAGTTAAAGCCTTTAATTGGTAAGCCAAACGAATCGTTTAATTATTCTTCTGGCACCTCAAATTTATTGTCTGGTATTGTAAGAAAACAATTTAAAACACACCAATCTTATTTAGATTTTTGGTATGCCCAACTTATAGATAAAATAGGCATGCACTCTATGGTTTTAGAGGCAGATTTAAGTGGTAATTATGTTGCTTCTTCATATGCTTGGGCAACCGCTAGAGATTGGGCAAAGTTTGGTCTGTTGTACTTGCACAATGGTTCTTGGAATGGAACTCAAGTTTTTGATAAGCAATGGGTAAACTATGTAACTACACCCACACCAACGTCTAACGGAACTTATGGAGCACAATTTTGGTTAAATATAGAAAATCAGTTTAAAGACGTGCCTAAAAACATGTATTTTGCAGACGGATATCAAGGGCAAAGAATCTATATTTTACCCAGTCAAGATATGGTTGTTGTACGCTTTGGTCTTAAGAATTTTAATGAAAACCTATTTTTAAAAGAGTTGATTTCTGCTATTAAATAATAGCATTGGTATTTAAAGAGTCATTATTTTTTTAATATCTTCTGATGATATTTTAGGGTTTGCTCCTTGGTTTTTTGCTACTAAAGCACCTACAGCACAAGCTGTGTTGATTGCTATTTGTGGGTTGATTTTTTTTAACAAATGATGTATTAATGTTGCTAAAAAAGAGTCTCCAGAGCCAACAGTGTCTGCTACTTTAATAGCATACCCATTGTTTTCATAAAATTGATTTTCATAAAAAAGAATGGCTCCATTTGCGCCTCTTGTAACACAAATTTTATTGGTATTTGTGTGTTTGGCTATGTATTGTATGTTTTCTTTTAAACTTTGATTTTTGTATCCTAAAGATTGGTTAATTTCAAAAAGTTCATCATCATTAAACTTTATAAATGATGCTTTTTGCATAAACTCGTTTAACACATTTAATTGGTAATGTTGCGGCTGAATTAACTTATACAATTATCAAGCTACCAACAAACGGAACGCTGCAATTAAATGGTGTTAATATTGTTTTGAATGCTACATTTACGCAAGCGGATATTGATTCAGATCTTGTAACGTATCTTCATAATGGATCTCAAACCATTGCAGATATTTTTGAATTTAGTGTAGAAGATGGCAAAGAAGATGGTGTTACAGCGATTACAAATCAAACCTTTAATCTAGCAATTACACCTGTAAATCAGGCGCCAGTAATTATTACTAATACAGGCATTACTGTGAACGAATTTGTGTCTGTAACCATTACGAGTAGTGAGTTACAAACAACTGATGTAGATGCGACTGATTCAGAATTAATCTATACCATTACCAAGTTGCCAATAAACGGAAAGCTACAATTAAATTATGTTGAGCTCTTTTTGAATGACACATTTACACAAGCGGATATCAATGCCGATAGGTTAAAATATATTCATGATGGATCTGAAACAACTACAGATAGCTTCTTCTTTACTATTGAAGATGGTGAAGAAAACGGAGTTGTTCCATTAGTAGAAAATAGGTTTTTAATAGAAATTATCAAACCAGTAATTTTAACAATTAACGACGCTATTTTATATCCAAACCCTTCTGAAATTGGAGTTGAAAAGTTTTTCTTAAAGAATATACATCTATCGTCAGAGGTTAGTTTGTTTTCTGTTTTAGGCAGACCAATCCCTATAAAAACACGTATTGAAAATAGAAGTATTGAAGTAATGCCTAGTCAGAATCTTACAGCTGGTTTTTATCTTGTAAGAATTAAGCTTAATAAAAAAGTAAAATATATTAAATGGCTTTTGAGATAACGAGGAGCTGTTTATAGTAAATATATATAAAGCTTTATAAGCAATTTTTTTATGTTGATGTAAGACAGCTAACAGAAACAAAAGAACAATAAAAAAACCTCAACTATTTATAATCAAATAGTTGAGGTTTTTGTTTGTACTCGAGGTGGGAATCGAACCCACACTTCCGAAAAAACTGGATTTTGAATCCAGCGCGTCTACCAATTCCGCCACTCGAGCAATATCTCAATTCTCAATTCACAGTTCTTGATTCTTGATTCTTGATTCTTGATTCTTGATTCTTGAACTTTTCAGTAGGTTGCAAATGTATTAAAATATTTTATTTTAAAGTCTATAAATAAATATCAAAGTCAATAAATAATTTCTACTTTTGTCATCAAACAACAACACAACAAAAATTACAACTAAATGCCTACAAATCAATTAACACCAAAACTTTTTGCTTGCAGACAAAGCACTGTTTTAGCAGAAAACATAGCCAAAGAATACAACACAACATTAGGAAAAGTAAAAACAACTTACTTTAGTGATGGCGAGTTTCAGCCAGCTTTCGAAGAATCTGTTCGAGGAAGACGTGTATTTATTATTGGTTCTACGTTTCCGAATGCAGACAATTTAATGGAAATGTTATTGATGTGTGATGCGGCAAAAAGAGCTTCTGCAAGACATATAACAGCAGTAATGCCTTATTTTGGTTGGGCAAGACAAGACAGAAAAGACCAACCAAGAGTTGCAATTGGTGCAAAATTAGTAGCAAAATTATTAGAATCTGCAGGGGCTACCAGAATTATGACAATGGATTTGCACGCAGATCAAATACAAGGATTTTTCGAAAAACCAGTAGATCATTTATTTGCATCTACTATTTTTATGCCCTATATAAAAAGCTTACAATTAGAAAACTTAACCATTGCATCGCCAGATATGGGTGGCTCTAAAAGAGCTTATGCCTACTCTAAACATTTACATTCTGATGTAGTAATTTGCTACAAACAACGTAAAAAAGCCAATGTAATTTCTCATATGGAACTTATTGGCGATGTAAAAGGCAAAAATGTTATTTTGGTTGATGATATGATAGATACTGGTGGTACCCTAGCACATGCCGCTGATTTAATGATGGAAAGAGGTGCGTTAAGTGTAAGAGCAATCTGTACACACCCAATACTTTCTGGTGGCGCATACGATAAGATAGAAAACTCTGGGTTAACAGAATTAATTGTGTCAGACACAATTCCGTTAAAAAAGGAGACATCTAAAATAAAAGTTGTATCTTGCGCGCCATTATTTGCAGATGTTATGCACAAAGTGCAAGACAATACTTCAATTAGTGGAAAATTTTTAATGTAAACTGTCCAACATAAAAAACGGACAAAATTTAAACAAAAAGTAATGAAATCAATTACAATTAAAGGATCAAAAAGAGAAAGCGTGGGCAAGGTAGCTACCAAAGCCTTACGTAATGCTGGTATGGTTCCTTGCGTTATATACGGAGGAGAAAACCCAATACACTTTTCAGCAGAAGAAAAAGCGTTTAAAAATTTGGTATTCACTCCAAACGTCTATACTGCAAGTATTGAGGTTGATGGAAAAAAAATACCTGCAATTTTACAAGACATTCAGTTTCACCCAGTTACAGACAAAATTATTCATGTAGATTTTTATCAATTATTTGATGATAAAGAAATTACTATGAAAATACCTGTAAAATTAGTTGGTACTTCTCCAGGGGTATTAAACGGTGGTTCTTTACGTTTTACAAACCGTAAATTAAAAGTAAAAGCATTACCTGCTAACCTACCAGATTTTGTTAATGCAGACATTTCTAAATTAAGAATAGGAAATAAATTATTAGTTACGTCTCTTTTTAATGACGACTATACTTTTATGCACCCAGATAACACCGTAGTTGTTCAAGTTAGAACTTCTCGTAACGCAACAGCAGACGAAGAAGAAGAAACAGAAGAAGAAACTGCAGAAGCTGCAACAGAAACTGCTGCAGAATAAATTTTATTATAGTATTAAAAAAGCGTTACAGTTTTGTAACGCTTTTTTTTATGCCAAAACTATATGTATCACCACAGCTAATTGTAATTGGTTAATTCTTCTTATTTTTGAAGATGATTTAAAAAACGCTCTTTTTTAAATAAAATAACACCTAAAAGAGACGCTAAAAACGTATTGATGAAAAAATTTTTAATAGTGGGTTTGGGTAATATTGGCGATGATTACAAGAATACACGTCATAATATTGGCTTTCAAATTTTAGAAGCACTTGCCGAAGAGCACCAAGCTAGTTTTGAAACCCAAAAATTGGGAGACATTGCTACTTTTAGACACAAAGGCAAAACGTTTATTTTATTAAAACCAAGTACTTACATGAACTTAAGTGGCAAATCGGTAAAATATTGGTTACAACAAGAAAACATTGCTTTAGAAAACCTTCTAGTGGTTACCGATGATGTACATATCGATTTTGGTTCTATTCGAGTAAAAGCAAAAGGATCTGCTGGTGGGCACAACGGTTTAAAAGACATTCAAGAAAAATTAAACACCCAACAATATGCACGTTTTCGTTTTGGTGTTGGTGGTAATTATTCTAGAGGACGACAAGCAGATTTTGTTTTAGGCAAATGGCTTAAAGAAGAAACCAGCCAATTAATAGAGCGTTTACCAATTGCAGCAAAAGTAGTAACTACTTTTGGCACCGATGGCCTAAACAATACCATGAACACTTTTAACGGAAAGTAACAAGAGCAACTCTAGTTTCTTACAAAGCTAATATTTGTTTCAATTTCGGTAGTAACAGTATCAATTACTTCTTCTGTCTCTTGTTTTAAAATAACAGTGTCTTCATTAAAAGTTACAATGGTAAAATTACCTTGTAAAAAACCATCATTAGAAGCCGAAATTTGTAAAGTATAGGTATCTGCATCTACTTGGTAAGTACCAGCTTCATCTATCAATAAAATAGTGGTATCTGTAATGGCACTTCCAACAGCAGGGGTAACTACAGTAATAACTCTGTATTGCCCAATAGCTGTAAAGGTACCGTCTGTATTTAGTATAAAATCTATTTGAAAAGTATCTCCGTTACTAGTAGAGGTAGCTACCGGAAAAGGAACCAAAACACCTGCTACTTCTGTTGCAGAGGTTACCTTTGTATCAATATTAAAATTAGTTACTTCATAGGTACCCGCAATGTTTTCTGTAGTTAATACATACGGAGCATCATTGTTATTACTACTGCTACAACTTGTTATTATAACCGAAACAAGTAAAATAAGAAAGGGCTTTAATAGTTTCATATGTTTTTTTTTCAAAGATAAGTTTTAATTATGAATGCCATAAATAAGTGGCTTTTTTTATTTTAATAAGGCACATATTTTATAAAAAGGGAAAACCCTCTAAATGAATAGAAGGCTCGTTATTTTTTCTTTTTCAATGATCAACTTCCCCCAAAATTTGTATAGAAACTTTTTAGTTTCTGGTTTTTTTATTGTTTTAAATTGTTTACTCTACAGGTAATAATTAATTTTTGATTACTGATTTTATAGTAGAATATTTTTCATTTGAAATTTTTAAATAATAAATACCTGTGTTGTATTTAGATAGATTTATTTTTTGATTATTCGATTTGTTAAAAATTTTAGTTTCTATTTTCTGACCTAGTGTATTAAAAATTTCAATTTTATTAAAAAACACATTAGCTTCTACTGTAACAATATTTTTAGCAGGATTTGGAATAATTGATATATTTTTAATTAAATATTGGTTATTAGACAGTGTACTTAATTGAACTGTTATAACAAGTCTTTCGCTTTCGCAATTATTAATTGTTTGAGATACATAATATGAAGTGTTACTTACCAATTCTGTAGATAAAGGTAGCGAACTGTTTTCTGTTGGACTAGAGTACCAAGCAAGATTTACACCAGACACATTTAAATCTTCTAAAGTATCACCAGAGTTAAATACTTGATTGTTATCTCCAATAGGTTTATTGACAGTTGTATTTATTACTTTAGCAGACGTTGTAAACGAACAGTTTTCATTATTTATAATACACGTATAAGAACCAGATTCAGTTGCTGTATATGTGTTTGATGTAGCATTAGTAATATTTATATTGTCTTTTTTCCATTGATAACTATTTGCAGACCCTAAAGGTACTGTTAAAACTAGTTCTCTACAAAAATTAGAAATATTTATAGGACTAATCTCAAAAGATGACGTTAATACTGTTGGTTCTGAAATTTTACTACATGTTGTATTGTTGTCTGTTATTTCTAAAGTATAAGAACCTATTGCAGTTGGTAAATAAGATGCATTTGTAGCATTTGTAATCTCATTTTCATTTAAATACCATTGATAACTATAGTTTGAATTTTCTTCACTTTCTAAATTAAAATTACTAGAACTACAGACTAAAACACTACCGGTTATTGATATATCTGTGCCAGGTAATTCTTTAAACTTAACCTCTATTGTGTCTGTGTATGTGTTTCCATTTAAAGTAGCACTACAACTTATACTACCTTCTTCTATTGGTGTAAAAGTAATGGTGTTTTCTGTTGATCCATCAAACCAGGTAGGTGTGTATCCAAAAGGTCCATTGTATGTTAAGGTTACTTCTGACCCTGGACAAATTTCAATGGAATCCCCTTCAGCTATTAATTCAGCATTTGGGTTTGCTCCATAAGGAAAAATAGTTTTTTTAAATACCGGTCCCCAATTACCATCTGCATCTTTAGCTCTTATATTAAATAAAACAGGACCAGAAGTGATATTCCAAGTAGTTTGATCCCTAAAAACTTCTTCAACAGCACTATCTAAAGCACCATCAAAAGCAACGATAGTATTTCCATTACCTTCCCCTGGGTCAAAATTACCAAAGTAATATTCAAAACCAGTTATAGTAATTTGTTGGGGTGTATCTGTTTCACCTCCAATAAAAATTACTTTTTTAAAGGTTGGCCCCCAATTATCTTCGGCGTCTTTCACTCTTAAATTAAACAATATTGGGCCATATACTGTTTGGGTTACAGAGTAATTAGCTATTATTCCTTCAATAGCAGTGTTAAACTCTCCGTCTGCTGCATTAAGTGCAACACCTTGCCCAAAACCAGGGTCTGTTTGACCCCAATAATATTCTGCATTGGTAATATTATTTTCTTGTGAAAAAACTGTACAACTCAATAAAAAGAATAGTATAAAATATCTCATAGCTATTACTTAATTTTTGTGATATGCTTTGGCCTTTATCTCTATATTTTCATTTGGAAATATATCGGAAGGCATTTCTAAATCAAAAATAAAGGCTCGGCTATTATTTGGATTGGATGCATTATAATTTAGTTGCGAATAAGGCCCACCATTAATTCCTCTATCATTAATTGTTAAATCAATATCATAATATTTATTATTTGGATTACCTCCGTCAATTGGGTTAGTTTGACCTACAATTTTATTAAGCGTTAATGGAGATGAAGAGTCTGGAACATTACAATTAAAATCAATACCATTGTAGCTCCACTCAAAAAAACCTGGAGCTGATAAATTTGGAAAATCTGAGGTTCCTGCTTCAACCCAACTTATAATACAGTTATTAACGTTGGGTCTTATCGGATTATACATTGTATCACCTCCCCAAGTCCAACTACCTGAAGATCCAAACCAAAGCGCGTAAGCTGGTGTATAACCACCAATTTGTCCAAAATTCATTAAAGCAATGTTTTCGTATGTTTGGTTTTGATTTGTTGATAACCCATAGAAATGACCTTCTATGGTACTACAAGTGTCATAATTATGATAGAAAGTGTCTTCAAATAAATTATTTGAAATTCTTAAATTATATTCCGGAACATTTATTGATGCGAATTGAAAAGTTGCATCACTTTTTATATCATTATTAATGATTTCATTTAAAGCATTTTCAGACACACACCATTTTCTAACAGATAGATCTCTAAATGAGTTGTTTGCAATCAAAAATGGATAATCATTGTTGTAAATCCCCATTAAAAAAGTAACATTATTTTGTATTATCTTGTTTTTAATATTAGTGTCAGGATTATTATTTTGTAATTCATCCAACAATACAATATGATTCGTTGTGTTTTTAATGACGTTACCGTGCCTAAAAGCTATGAATTGTTCAACCTCATTATTTAAAAATATACAATCGTAAAAGTCTTCGTTGAAAACTATTCTCAAGGCAATACAATCAATTATTTTAATTGAGGACCTATTTGTGTAACTTCCGTTATTTATATTTTTACCATGGAAATAATACGAGCCTAAATCAAAACCAACAATTTCTAGATTCATACCTACAAAACCACTAACAATAATATTGGCATTAAAATTAATAGTTGCGCCTGCTGTTTGTGGTATAATTTGCAAAGATTTATCGATTGTTAGTTCTGCTTCGTTGTAAGTTGAAGAGGTAACAATGATGCGGTCTCCATTTTCAGCAGCTGCAACAGCATCTGTAATGGTTGTGAATAAGGTAGTGCCATTGCCTTGAGAAAGGTTAGGGTTTACAAAACGGTCTGTTGCAAATACGTTTGCAAAAAGAAATAGTGTAAGTACTGTAAGAGGGAATATTCTTTTCATGATTTTATTTTTTATAAATTATAAATAACTTCAGTTTCGGTGTTGGTTCTGGTAAAACCTTGGTGTATTAAAACCGTACCAATTTGCTCAGAAGTTGGTATGCCATTGTTATTGGTAAATAATTGTGGGTTACTTCGCATCCAATCTTTTACAGAGGTGTATTTGTTATTTGTAAACACCCAATGTTTTCGGTAGGGTCTTCTCATAGTATTTTATTTAATTTTATTTGTCCAATTTTTAAGCATATAGTCAAACTTTTTTACACCACTAGCCACTTTAGCAGCCATACTTGGTGATACTAAGGGTATGATATTCTCAGTTTTCTGAATTTCATTCCTCCATTCTTTAAGTTTTGGACCTTTACCCCAAGTAGAAAATATTTTAATGTTTGGGTTAGATGCTATAATTTTTAAGATTTCTGAAGTGTTGTAGGTTCTGGTTACGCAGGTATTGATAATTTTAGAATCACTATAACCCTCACCAGTAATAGAAGCAACTTTATTTTCAGGAGCTTCTATTTCAGCAATCATATCTATACAACCTATTTTATGCTTCTTAATTTTTTTAAAAAAATCAGGACTATTCGGGTTAAAATCATCATTAAATATAATTGAAAGTAACTTCCAAAACTGATTTTTAGGTCTGCCATAGTAATAGTTAACAAGTTCACCACCTTCAGGGTTAAAAGTTCCTACGAATAAATAGTTTATTCCCCATGTTGGAGTATAATATTCTTTTTTTTGTAGTTGATGTTTTATTTGTTTCATGCTTTCTTAATAATTAAAAACTCTTACAGCAAAATATCTTTTGAAGTGCGTTTTATCGCCATTGTTATCTGGTCCAAATGTTGATGTTCTGATGTAGTAAGCTTTAGTAGCTGAATAATCATTAGAAGTCCAGTAATCACCAGTTATAAAACTTCTTTTATCTACTGGTATGTTTATAAAAGACCTTGCTTCTGTTATATTTGGTAAATACCAATCATTAAATCCATTATATGTAAATCCTGATATAGAAGAAGCTATAGTACCATTATGATTGTTAATCATCGCTGTATTATTAAGGTTTCCTTCGAAAAACTCTATATTATCATTACCTACTACATCTTCATCTTTTGGATTCCAACTTTTATTATTTTGAGTAATAGGGGCAACAGACAATCCTTTTCGTTGTGTTGTGTCAATATAAAAAATAATACCACCTTCGTAATTTAGACCATAAAAGGTTTGAACAGAAACACCGTTTTGTATTAATTCATAAATTGAACTTCCTAAATTTAGCTTCTCCTGTAAAGTTAGATTATTCATCTCACTTAATTGACATATATATTTTGTTAAACTATCTTTAATTTCATCATCATCTAAAATATCATTTCTGTTTAAATCAACACCCACTTCTATTTTAATACCACCACTTTCACAATTATTTCCAGCGGCCTCATCTGAAGTTTTTATTAAAGTATTTCTCCCATCTTCACCAGGAATACCTTGCGCACCTTTAAGAGAGTTTAAGAAATCAGTTTCTGTACCTGAATTTCCAGCATCTAACCATGTTTGATAAGCAGAATTTCCTTGCGCACCTTTAAGAGAGTTTAAGAATTCAGCTTCCGTTCCGGTGTTTCCGGCATTTAACCATATTTGGTAAGCAGAGTTTCCGTTTGTGCCATTTATGCCATTTTCACCATCTTCACCAGGAATACCTTGCGCACCTTTAAGAGAGTTTAAGAATTCAGCTTCCGTACCTGTGTTTCCAGCATTTAACCAAATTTGGTAAGCAGAGTTTCCGTTTATGCCATTTTCACCATCTTTACCAGGAATACCTTGTGCACCTTTAAGAGAGTTTAAGAATTCAGCTTCCGTACCTGTGTTTCCAGAATCCAACCAAATTTGGTAAGCAGAACTTCCATCGTTTCCATTTTGTTCAGCTAACTCTACCTGTAAGTAATTTAAATTTACCGCATCTTGTGCATCCGTAGGATCTGCCACATTTTTTATTTGGTGGTTTTCTGCACTTACAGTGCCGTTTAGTAAAATATCACCACCATTCGTAGATGATGAATTGGTATTTGTAATTTCAATTATAAAAGGTTTTTCAGATCTTTGACCACAAAAATATTCAGGACCATCATTCCATTTACCAGAGGTCGTCATAAGTCCAAAATCTTCGCCTAAAGGCCTACATTCAGAGTCCGCTCCTGCATTGTTAGGCTCACCGTTAATCCAATTTAAAAATAAGTACTCACTACCGTCAATCCATTTCCAAACACCTTCTTCATTAGAATCTGATAATCCTATCCAAATTTCTGAAGTAATTTTACTTTCAATAAAATCGTTTTCTTCTTGAGTATTTATAGATACTAAATTTCCATTATATTGCTCAGCAAAAGCTTTTGCTTCAGACCATATTAAACCATTTTCATGATAATAATACGAACTGCCTCCAAAGTTACCAACAAAAACAGTAGATGGTAATTCTTGTGCTTTTGTTAATGTAATTACAAAAACAGATATTATTAATATGTGTAAGATTTGTTTCATAATTTTAGGTTATTGACATATAGAAAAGTCAGGTGTAAATTTCAAATTATCAAAAGCTCCGCTAAACGCAACACCTACTTTGAAGTACCCTGAAACTTCTGTGGGGTGTGTAATTGAGGCTGTCTCGAATAAAATAGTATCGTTGATCCATATTTTAAGCGAGTTTTGTAATAATTCTATTTTGATATTATACCAATTTCCACGTGAAACAGGAAAGCTATCTTCACCAGCATAAGTCTCTCCATTCTTAAAAATAGACCACCCAGGATTGTCAGTATTATTTGGCCTAAAACTAAAAGTATAGCCACCTGTAAGTTCTTCTTGTTGTAAAAGGTATACTATGTTGTCTGAAATCCCATTATCTGCAATTGCATCTAATTCATAAGTACCGTATAAAAATTTTCTGTCAATTGCATAAAAATTGTTAGAATCTTGACCAGCGTAATGTGTCATATAAACACCACAACCTTCTTTTCCATTATTTGTTGATGATATACTACCCCCTTGAGTATTATAGTTAGATAAATCACATGAGTTAAAATCTTCAAAATAACTTTCACCACAATTAACTTCTTTTTCACCTTCTAAAAGCTCTATTCGATCAATCAACGCATCAAGTTTCGATTCTAAATATGCTATTGTAACCGCATCTTGTGCATCCGTAGGATCTGCCACATTTTTTATTTGGTGGTTTTCTGCACTTACAGTTCCGTTTAGTAAAATATCACCACCATTCGTAGATGATGAATTGTAAATATTTTGGACTTCTTGTTGGCTAAGGGCTCTGTTCCAATACCCTATTTCATCAATTTTACCACTAAATAAGTACCAATGTCCGTTTGACATGTGTAACTCACCAATAGTTAAGTTAGTATTAGAAGTATTTAACTGAATATTTAAAGCTTTTTCATTTACTAAAACCCCATTTTGGTATTGATGTAAAAATGAACCATCATAAGAAATTAAAACATGTTCCCAGTTACCATAGGACAATGTACCTCCTTGGGTAATATTCGAAGTTGAACCTTCTAATAAATTTGTAGAGATATTTCCATTATAATCTATTTGATGCCTAAAAATTGCTGTTCCATTACCATCCCATCTACCCATTATTGTGTGAGGTCGATTGTCAAAAGGGCTTGGTTTTTCAGCTAAATTTACCCAAGCAGACATCGTAAAACTATTATTATTCGGTATTGTTGGTGTATCTATTGTAATACTATTCTGTGAAGCGCCCCAACCGGAGGAATTATTAACAGAAAATATGTAAGCATTATTATCATTTCCATCCTTATCAGTTGTCAAAGTAGCGCCATTAACTTCTCCATTATTTCCATTTCCGCTTGCGTCATTGGCATTACCATTAAATGGATAATATGCCACAAGCCCATCTGTGGGTACATATGATGGTAATTCTTGCGCTTTTGTTAATGTAATTACAAAAACAGATATTATTAATGTGTGTAAAATTTGTTTCATAACTTGATAATTTTAAAGGATTTAATTGGGGTCTTTTCCGTTTTTATTCTTAAAATATAAGAGCCTTTGCTAAGATCTCTCATGTTCATTTGTGTCTTTTTGGTAGCCCTTACTTTTCTACCATTCATATCAAACAACTCTGCTTGTAATAGGTTGTCTGCTTTTATAAATATTTTATTGGCTGTAGGATTCGGATATACTACAAAATTGGTGTTTATTGTGTCTGTGTCTTCTAAACTAAGTGAAGCGTCTGCGGCACTTGCGGTTACAGATTTAAATGAGACGGCTTCGTTAAAAGTGTAGCTTACTGTATTTTGTGTTTCATTGACATTTGCAGTATAAGAAACCCAACGATCATCTTCTCCTTTTAACTGTAAAACCAGATCACTTTCAGTAATGTCATTCAGTTCGTCTTCTAAATAAGAAAAGGTTAAGGTACCTTTAAAATTAGTAAGTAAGTTTAGCGTATTATAAACCCTAGACACAGATGTGTTGCTGTTGTTACTAACAGCAGTAATAGATCTATATATACTGTTGTTGCCAAGAATTTGATAAGCCTCAGAAGGTGCTATTTCTAATCCGTCTAAAGTAATAGCGCTACCAGAAGCAACAGAAATAGAAGATCCTGAATTAATGGTTAAAATTTGACCATAAAAAAAAGGACTCAAAAAAAGTTCTAAAAAAAGCAGTAGGACAAATTTTTTCATTGAAATACATTTTAAAATATTTTCAAATCTAGATTTAAATCTATTATTTTCTCAAAAAATTATACGACATCATAATTTCGCATATTTTTTAACTACTAAATTTTCATTAATTTTACATTAAATTATTTCAAGTATCAGATTCTTTAAAAAGCTATTATTATGCAATTTAACCCTCCAAAAAAAGTTGTTTTTTATTTTTTGTATTTGAGTTTTTTTATGACTTACTCTCAAACAAATTTTTTTATAGATTCTGATTACTTATTGTTTGAAGATGCCGTTACCAAAGAACCGGTGTTGGTTTATAATGATTCTATGGCGGCAACTGGTTTTGATTTTTCCACTCACTTTAAAACAAATTTCCCGAGTCAATTCTTAGCATTTGAGTATAACAATTACCAACTACAAATAAATAATATTAATTATTTGGTAGACGATGGTTGCGGAATTGTATTATCCTATGCTAATAAAAAATTTACACGCATAGACAAGTCTTTTCAGCACAAAAACCAATACGGAGCCGTTCCTTTTGTGTGCAATAAAAACATTTATTTGTGGGGTGGTTATGGGTTGTTTACATACAAAAACATCTTAACTTACTATGATTTTACTAGTAGAGAATGGTTGCTAAAGAAATATGAAAATATTATGAGTTTCACCCCAAGATACCAAACTTTTTTTCTCAAAAAAAAGCATAATTTGTATCTTTTTGATGGGAGTTCAGATAATTATTCTAAAGAAAATAACAAACTAGAAACAGACCCTTATGTTTGGCGCTTAGATTTGGATACTTTTACCTGGTTTAAAGAAAAAAAATACAATACAAAGTTACCTGTATTTGCAAAGACTCAAAAAAAGAAGCACAGGTTTACTAAGCAAAATACAATTGTATTCATTGCTTCCAAAATTTTTGAGATTGATCTTTTTAAGAATACAGTAAAAACTTATGAAATTAAAAACTTTAAAACCATTAATAAACTCATTTATCATCCTACTTCAGATAAAGTGAGTTATGTTTATTTTAGTAATAAAAAAAACATAGCCAATAGTGAATCGTATTCAGATTTTAGAGGTAATTTACTAAGCGAAACTCCATTATATGTAGACGAAACAGCTACGCAAATATTAAAATACCTAGGTATATTAAGCCTAGTTTGTTTGCTGGTGTTTTTAACTATAAAATGGATAAAAAGAGTTAAAGAGACTAAAAACCAATTAACATATTACCGTAAAAAAGATCTTTTTCAAGGGTATAAAAAGACTCCTTTAAAGTTATCGCCTTTACATGCCGCGGTTTTAAAAGTTTTTATAGCGCATGAAAACACCTTTTTTCCGTTGCAAGAGTTAAGTGATGTGTTGTCTGAAGATCTTAAAGAAGACAACTATATTACCATAAACAAAAGAAGAGAACGCGTTTTAAAAGACTTAAAATTTGAACTTTCTGATGCGCTTAAAATCCCTAAAGACAATATATTTACAACTAGAACCAGTCAGTTAGACAAACGTATGAGAGAGATAAAAATAAACGTTACGTTTTTAATAAAATAGTATTTTAGTTATTTTCGCTAGCAAACCACTCTGCATAACTCGTAGCAGTTTCTTGTAATTTTAAGGAATGTAGCGCAATGTTTTTTGGCAATCTTTTTTTAATTTTGTCGGCAAAATCAATTACCATCATTTCGCTTGTTGGTTGGTAATCTACTAGTAAAACTTCATGGCCTCTGTCTAATAATTCTTTTGCCAGTTCTACATGTGGTGTGTTTTTGTTAAATACGGTGGCATGGTCAAAAACATTAACAATCTCTTCGTTTACAATTTTTTTTAGATCGCCAAAGTCTATAACCATTCCAAATTTTACATTTTCTTGATCGCTTATTGGCTGTCCAGAAACGGTAACAAATAGTTGGTAAGAGTGGCCGTGTACATTTTTGCATTTGCCATCATAGCCATATAATGCATGACCGGTTTCGAAAGTAAATTTTTTGGTAATTCTTATCGTGCTCATTAACGTCTGTTTCTAAATTTGTTGTAAAAGTACACAATAACCAATGCTATTGCCAATCCTATAAATAAATAATCTCCTCCCATAGTGTTTTGTTATTTTTCAATTAAAAATTCTTGTAAAACTGTTGCAATTTTTCTGTTATCAGACAATTGCGGAATTTTGTTTTGACCGCCAAATTTACCAATCGATTTCATATACGCATGAAAACCTCCCTTTTTTACTTTAGAGATAACCAGCGGTTTTAATACCTTGCCTTCAATTAAATCGAAATAATAAATATTTTGTGCTTGCATAGAAGCATCTATTTTAGCGGCAAACTCATCGATGTCATCAGGTTCATTTTCAAATTCGATAAACCACTCATGATAAGGCAATCCGTTTTCTGGATTTACTTGAGGCGCCACAGTAAATTCGCTAATATTGATTGGTGTCCCTTTTATGGCATCATTTAACGCTTTTTCTACCTCTTTACCAATTACGTGTTCGCCAAAGGCAGAGATAAAATGCTTAATTCTGCCAGTTACTTTAATTCTGTAAGGTTTTGTGTTGGTAAACATTACAGTATCGCCAATATTATAACCCCATAAACCAGCCGTTGTATTTAAGATAATTACATAATTAACACCCACTTTTACCTCTTTCAATGAAATTCTTGTCGGCTTTTCATCAAAAAACTCTTTGGCAGGTATAAACTCGTAAAAAATACCCGAATCTAATTGTAACAGCATTCCTTTTTCGGTTTGCGAATCTTGATAAGCAATAAATCCTTCGGATGCAGGATACAACTCTATATAATCTATTTTTTTACCAATTAAACTCTCGAATTTATTTTTATATGGATCAAAATTAACGCCACCATAAATAAAGAAATTAAAATTCGGGAACAACTCAGAAATACTTTTACCTGTTTTTTCAATTAGCTTTTCGAAATACATTTGCACCCAAGAAGGGATGCCACTAATTACAGACATGTTTTCATGTACGGTTTCTTTTACAATAGCATTTACCTTGGTATCCCAATCTTCAATACAATTGGTTTTCCAGGTTGGTAAACGATTTTTTAGTAAATAGTTAGGTACATAATGAGCCGCAATACCACTTAATCGACCTAATTTAACGCCATTTTTGTCCTCTAAAACAGGGCTTCCTTGTAAAAAAATCATTTTACCGTTTACAAAGCTGGCATCATTTTTTTCAACAATGTAAAAAAGCAATGCATTTTTTGCTGCGGTAATATGCGTTGGCATCGATTCTTTGGTAATGGGTATGTATTTTGCGCCAGAGGTTGTGCCAGATGTTTTTGCGTAATACAAAGGTTTGCCAGGCCATAAAACATTGCTTTCGCCAGCAACCATTTTGTCTACGTAGGGTTTTAAGCCTTCATAATCTGTAACAGGAACATTTTTTTTAAAGTCGCTATAATTGGTAATGCTATCAAAGTTATGGTCTTTACCAAAAGTAGTTTTACACCCTTTAGCAATTAAATTTTTAAAAACTTTTTCTTGAGTTTTATGTGGATTATTTGCCCATTTTAGCACTTTTTTTGTGGCTATTTTGGCAAACGGAATTGCAAAAAAAGATTTGATACTCATTATTTAAAGTCTATAAAATTTAAAGGATTTACAGCATAACCGCCGTTCCAGAGCTCGAAATGTAAGTGCTCTCCGGTGGTTAATTCTCCGGTAGAACCTACGGTGGCAATTACTTCGCCAGATTTCACAAAATCGCCCTGTTCTTTTAAAAGATTTCCGTTGTGTTTATAAACAGAAAGGTATTCTTTAGCATGCTTTATAATTATTACATAACCGGTTTCTGTGGTCCATCCAGAAAAAATTACAGTTCCGTCTGCGGTAGCTTTTACAGGGTCTCCTTTTTTAGCAGCAATATCTACTGCAAAATGTTTAGAGTTTGATTCAAAATTTTGAGTAATGGTTCCGTTTAAAGGAGCAAAAAAGACGATACTAACATTAGTTGGTTGCTTTTTTTGTAAAGAAAAAAGTGTTTCGCTTTCTACTTTTTCTCTAAAAATAGAATCTTCTTTTGAAGCATTTAATAAGTTTTCGTCTATATTTTGTTGCCTTTGTTCTGGCGCTAAAGAGTCTATTGCTTCTGCACTAATTTCGCCAGTTAAGACTGGTAATAGTGCTTTTGTATAGTTTTCTAGGTAGGCAATTTTTAATTTTAAAGAATCGGTTGTAAAATTAAGTTTTGCAGTTTTTATTTTTAATGCAGTAGATGAGTGCCCAGGTATATAATCTCTAATTGGGGTAAAAGCAATTAATAAAATGGTTGCTGTTATTAGCAAAATAGAAAAGATACCGCCAAAGACAAACACGTTTAATCGAGATAGTTTTAAAGAAAAACGTTCTTCAAAAGTATCTTCATTTAAAACAACTAATCGATATTTGTCGGTTAGTTTTTGTTTTAGTTTTCCCTTTTTTTTCTCTTTTTTACTCACAAAAAATTATTTGATTATTAACAAAGATACAACGATTTTTAAGTGCACTTATTTTTTATAAAAATTCATTTCATCAATATATTTCGAAACCTGATTTGGTAAAAGTGGTTCTATGTTTTTTTTGTTTTTGATACCATTTCTAATCATTGTAGATGAAATTTCTATAATTGGTGCTGCTATTTTATGAATTTTTAGGTGTTCATCAAACTGAGTTGCAACCTTACCTTCAGAAATTCTAGGGTACACGTAAATGTGGTGGTGTTCTAAAATAGTTTCGTAGTTTTTCCATTTATGCAGGCTTTTTAGATTGTCTTCTCCCATAATTAGACAAAATTCTTTAGTTGGATACCGATCTGTAAGATGCGCCAAAGTATGCACAGTATAATTAGGTTGTGGTAGTTTAAATTCTGCGTCTGATGGTTTAATTTTTAAGTAGTTTTCTGTAGCTTTAAAAACCATCTCTAACCGATGATGATTGTCTAACAAAGTACTTTTCTTTTTAAATGGATTGTGCGGTGTTACCACCATCCAAATTTCATCTAAATCAGAATTTTCTACCATATGATTGGCAATAATTAAATGCCCTATATGAATTGGGTTGAAAGTGCCAAAATACAATCCGATTTTACTCATTTCTTAAAGATATTAGAAAAAAGAGCCTAGAAAAGAGATTTTTATCAAACCCTATCATCCATTTTCTTTTCCCTCTGTGCTATTTACTATTTTAATTCTAAAAAATTGCCCACCAATTCTTCGGCTTCTTTTAAGGCGTCTTCTAAAATGTAATTTTTAATAATTTTATCAAATTGAGGCGCTGTTGCTAATTCTACCGAAGCTTTTGCTATGCGCATATTTATTTTGTCTTCGCTTTCTGTAGAACGTTTTTTTAGTCTAATTTTTAGCTCATCTACACTCGGTGGCTTTACAAAAACAGAGAGTGTTTTGTCTGGGTATTTCTTTTTTATTCTTAGTCCGCCTACCACATCAATATCAAAAATAACATGTTTTTTTAGTGCCCAAATGCGTTCTATTTCACTTTTTAGGGTACCATAAAAATTGTCTCTATAAACTTCTTCCCACTCTAAAAATTCATCGCCTTTAATTTTATTCTTAAATTCTTTTAAATCAATAAAATAATAATCTTCACCCTCTTTTTCAAAACCTCTTGGTGCTCTAGAAGTAGCAGAAATAGAGAATGCTAAGTTAAATTTTTCTTGATTTAATAAATGACGAACGATGGTTGTTTTTCCGGAGCCAGAAGGAGCAGAAAAAACAAATAATTTACCGACAAAATTATCTTTCATAATTAATTTTGTTATGCTGAACCTTTTTCAGCATCTTATTAATAACTAATTTTATTTATAAACTGAAAAAGTTCAGCTTGCTTTAAAGTATTTTAAAGCACATTTAATATTTGTTCTTTAATTTGTTCTAATTCGTTTTTCATTTGAATAACGGCTTTTTGCATCGGTGCAAAATTTGCTTTAGAACCAGTTGTGTTTATCTCACGGCCAATTTCTTGAATAATAAATCCTAGTTTTTTACCATTAGAGTCTTCAGAGGCAAGTGTTTTTAGAAAATAATCTAAATGATTTGCTAAGCGAACCTTTTCTTCATTAATATCTAGTTTTTCTAGATAATAGATCAATTCTTGTTCAAATCTATTGTTGTCTGTATCTACTTTTAAATCGTCAATAGCTTTCTTTAAACGTGTTTTTACGTTTTCAATTCTATCGCCGTCTAGGGCTTTTACTTCTTCTAAGTAACGACTAATGTTAGCAACTCTTTCTTTAAAATCAACCTCAAGAGAAGCGGCTTCATCTTTTCTGTATTGTACAATTTCTACAATGGCAGTATCGATGTTTTTATCAATAAGCAACCATTCGTTTTCATCTAATTCTTCGCGAGCGGTTTTTAACGCATCTGGCATTTTTATTGCCATTTTTAACAGTTCTACATCACTAGAAGCGCCGGTTTGAACAACGTTTCTTAGTTGTTGCATGTATTCGTTAACAACCCCTTTGTTAATGGTTGTAGAGGTTTCATCTGCAGTCATTTCTACAAAAATTGAAAAATCTACCTTACCACGAACCAAAGCTTTAGCTAGTTTTTTTCGAACGGCTAGTTCCTTTTCTTTGTAGTAAGAAGGAATACGAACATTTAAATCTAGATTTTTACTATTTAAAGATTTTATTTCAATCGTTACTTTTTTAGTCGGTAATTGTAATACCGCTTTGCCGTAACCTGTCATAGATTGAATCATAAAAGAAACATTTTTAGATGAATTGCAAAGATAGTTTTTATTGATTAAATGTAAGTTTCAAATCAAAGAAAGCCTGCCATTACCCCTTTAAATAGTTGTTATTTTAAATAAAATAGTTTTTTTAGGTTGTTTGTGTTTGTTTTTTAGGTTGTTTTGTAACCAAATAAACGCCACAAAAGATAAGTAGTGTTGCTCCAATTTTTATCAAACTTAAAGAATCGCTACCAACAATAAGCGCAAATACCGTGGCAATTACGGGTTGTAAATAAATAAAAACACTTACGGTTGTTGGTTTTAGTTTAGATAAACCATACAGATTAAAAAGATACGTTACACAAGAAGTAAAAATTACTACAAAGCCAATGTTCCAATAAATAGTATTGGGTATTTCTTGCCAAACAACTTCACTTATTTCTTGATATCCAAAAGGCACCACAAAGATAAGACCAAAGAGATATAGCCATTTTACAAATACAATTGGGTGGTATTTTGCAATTAAACTTTTAGCCAGTACTAAATACAGGCCATAAGAAGCGGCATTAATAAACACCAAAAAGTTGCCAAAGCCAGTATTGGTGGCATTTTCTGTAATAGATTTGCCATAAGTAATTAGTAAAATAGCCCCAATAAGACCAATAAAGATTCCTAAAATTCTTAATTTACCAATAGATTTTTTAATTAAAATACTAGAAAACACCAGCACCATAATTGGCGAAGTAACCATCATTACAGAGGCGCTAATTGGCGTTGTTAAGCTAAGCCCTTTAAAGAAAGCCAACATGTTTATTGCAATACCAAAAACAGAGGCTAAAAATATTTTCTTGTAATCTTGCTTTTCTATTTTTTTAGCTTTGATGAATAAGCCAATTGTCCAAAAAATAACAGTAGCACCGATTACTCTTACCAAAATAAACGCATACGGTTTTAAATACATAGGCATTACCTCTTTTGCTATGGTATAGTTTACACCATAAATTAGTGTTGCAATGCAAACAGCTATTAAGGCTACTATTCTTTTGTTCATGCTATTTTTTAATTAGTATTTGTAGTGCAAAGTTGCACATAAATTTTAAAATAAGATGTAAAAAAAGGGCTTCAAAATACATTGAAACCCTTTTTAAATTTGGTTGATTGTTTTTTAATTAGTCTACCAATGGTGGTATTCTTAATACTTGACCAGGATAAATTTTATCAGGATGAGACAACATTGGTTTGTTTGCCTCAAAAATTACTGGGTACTTCATTGCGTTACCATAGTATTCTTTTGCTATTTTACCTAAAGTGTCTCCTTTAGCAACTGTATGAAATTGAGCCATTAGAGCCTCTTCTACCACAGCAACTTCTTTTACAGACATATTGTCTTCTACAGATGCAACACCGTTTGTGTTACCAGCAACAAGAACTACTTTTTCTTTTGTTGCTAAATCTGTTGCTTCTCCCCAAATTTTTACAGCATCATCATCTACTTCTATAGATAAATCTGCTACTTCTAGTTGATGAGATGCAATAGCGTCTCTTAATTGACCAGATTTCTCTGCATTTTCTTCTTCTGTTGTTTTGCCGATGCCGAATACAGATGCACCAGCGTTTTTAATGAATGAAAAAATCCCCATTTTTTAATTGTTTTTGTTAATAATTCGATTTTTTTGTAGTGCCAATATACAATTTTTATCCAATTACACTACATTTGTTGTAATAACTTAAAGAAGATGAAAATACACAATCTTACTCAGCAACCTTCAGTTTTAAATACTTTTATCGCTGAGATTAGAGACCCAGAAATTCAAAAAGATTCTTTACGTTTTAGAAGAAATATAGAAAGAATTGGAGAGGTAATTGGGTACGAACTTAGTAAAGATTTATTGTATAAATACCAAGAAGTAACCACACCTTTGGGTGTAAAAAAAATGCAATTATTACAAAACGAGGTGGTTTTATGCTCTATTTTAAGAGCGGGTTTACCATTACACCAAGGGTTGTTAAATTATTTTGATGCTGCAGAAAATGCTTTTATTTCTGCTTACAGAAAACCCTTAAAAGCAGCTGATGATTTTGAAATTATTGTCGAGTATTTTGCAACACCATCCATAGAAAACAAAACAATGCTTTTGGCAGATCCTATGTTGGCAACGGGTCAAAGTTTAGTGGCAGTATATAATGCCATCAAAGAACAAGGAATTCCGAAAGAGATTCATATAGTTGCTGTTATAGCGGCCAAAGAAGGGATTGAATTTATAAAAAATCATTTTCCAGAAAACACTCATTTGTGGGTAGCAGCCATAGATGAAACACTAGATAAAAAAGGATATATTATACCAGGTATTGGCGATGCTGGCGATTTGGCTTTTGGTACTAAGTTATAGCCAGAAGAAAGTTATAAAAGTACCCACCAATAAAAGGCTAAACAGAATATTTTTAATAATTTTATTCTTAAAAGCTTCTAAACCATTTGCAATAATGATTGTTGCCGGGATGGTTAAAAATACTATTTCCGAACCATTTTTTTCAACTTCCGTTAAAGCAAATAGTATTGCGACAACTAAATTTACAATTAGCAGCAACCAGCTCATTTTAAAAGAGTTGTTTACAGATAGTGCTTTAGGAGTTTTAATAATAAGGCATCCAAAAGTTAGCAGTAAAATAGTTGTTGTTAACCATAGATGATATCCTTTACTGTAAAAATACATGTTGTTAAAACCTTCGAAATTAACGGTTTCAAAAAAAGTATAACTAAAACTTTCTTGTTGCCAAAACAAGTAAGTACCATAAATAATTAGTGGAGAAATAAAACCAATAACGGGGGTAATTAAGGTATGAAACGTTATTTTTTGATGTAATAAAATAGCAGAATAAAGCAGTGCTACAAAAAGAATAGAATTAGGGGCTATTAAACACAACATACCAAGCCAAAAACCACTATCAAAAAGTTTTTTAATAACCTTTTTAGAAGATTTTAAACTGTATATTTTTCTTAAAAAAAATAAATGAGTTAGCAGTAAAAAAAGTGTTTTAACAGCTATTAAATTTGGCAAAAATAATATTAAGGCCAAAGTAAATAGAAAAAAACCAAACGAATTATCTAAAGTTAGCTTGTTTTTTGAGACAACAAAATGATAAAAGAAAAAAATAGCTACAAACAAAAAGAATAAAAAAACACTCTTAAACACATTAGGCCAAGAGGTTTGATGGTCGAAAAGACTAGAAAAAATAACGATTAAAAAACAGCAAAAAAACAATCCGAAGTAGATTGTAAAATTGATTGGCTTAGATTTCTCTAAAAAATTGGCTAGCATTGTTTCTTTTGTTATTTTTGCAGTGTAAAGATAATTAAGTTATGATAGCAAGCAATATTTTTAGATGGATTGGTAGTTTATTTACAGATTTATTATTCATTCCTTTTAATTGGTTAAGAAAAGGCGATTTCAATTGGTGGTCTTCAAACGCAATAAACTGGATGTTTTTAGCTGTTTTATTAGTGCTTTTTGCTTATTGGATGGGTCAATCTGTTAAGTTTAAGAACGAAGGGAAAGAAGATAAAGCATAAAAAGATACTTTGGGAAGCAAAAATAAACTGAAGCGTTTTAAAGAAAACGAAACATTTAAAAATGTCATTCAGCCTACTCGAGAAGAAGTAATTACCAACTTTTCTCACAAAGGCGCATGGCATTCTTTTTTTGGTAATAGCAACCCTATTGTAGTAGAGTTAGGTTGTGGTAAAGGAGAATATACCATTGCACTTGCTCAAAAAAATCCCGATAAAAATTTTATTGGTATCGATATCAAAGGTGCTCGTTTTTGGCGTGGTGCCAAAACTGCTATCGAAGAAAATTTACCAAACGTTGCCTTTGTAAGAACGCAAATTGAATTGGTTGATTTTATTTTTGCAGAAAATGAAGTTTCTGAAATCTGGATTACTTTTCCAGATCCGCAGATAAAATTTCAGCGTACAAAGCATCGAATGACCAATGCGAACTTTCTTAAAAAATACCATCATATTTTAAACCAAGAAGGCATTGTAAATCTTAAAACAGACTCAGAGTTTATGCATGGTTATACTTTAGGGCTGTTGCATGGCGAAGGGCACGAAGTTTTATATGCCAACCACACAGTTTATAAAAATGAAGGTGCACCAGAAGAGGTAACAGCAACCCAAACCTTTTACGAAAAACAATATTTAGAAGTCGATAAAGCAATTACTTATATTAAGTTTCGATTAAAGTATTAACGATAGTCATTCTAAATTTATTTCAGCATCCAAAAAGTTTTGTACAATAAATAGTATCTTAACTTCGTGAAAGTGAAAGAATCCGACAATTTTTTTGAAAAAGTATACCAAGTAGCCCGTTTAATTCCTTTAGGTAGGGTAACTAGTTACGGCGCAATTGCCACTTTTTTAGGTGCTGCACGTTCGGCAAGAATGGTGGGTTGGGCAATGAACAACTCTCACAATCAACAAGAAGAAGTACCTGCACATAGAGTAGTTAACAGAAAAGGATTGTTAACAGGAAAACATCATTTTGATGGCACTAACTTAATGCAACAGTTGTTAGAAAACGAGGGAATTGTTGTTGTTGAAAACCAAATTCAGAATTTTGATAAAATTTTCTGGAACCCGAGTGAAGAGCTGTCTAAATAAATACAGCAAAAACTATAATTTACATTTATCAAAGTATAGAAAATCGTCATCTACTCGCTTTATTTTCTGAACACTTAGCCGTATCTTTGCAATCAAGATTAAATAAAAATAAGACGTGAGTTTTACAAAACAAGATATTTACAAAGCATTAGAAACAATTACTGCTCCAGGAGAAGGTAAAAGTTTGGTAGAAAATAAAAATGTAACAAACGTAGTAACTTTTGGCGACGAGGTTATTGTAGATGTAACGATAAACAACCCAACTTTACAGGCAAAAAAGAAGATAGAGACAGCCATTTCTGACGCTATTAAAGCGAATGTAAAAGAGGATATTCAGGTAAAAATAAACGTAAAAGTAGAAAAGCCTGCAGTTAAAGAAAACCCGAATTTAATTCGAGGAAAAGAAATACCAAACATTAAAAACATCATTGCCATTGCTTCAGGTAAAGGTGGTGTTGGTAAATCTACCATAACAGCAAATACGGCAATTTCATTAGCTAAAATGGGCTTTTCTGTAGGTGTTTTAGACGCAGATATTTATGGTCCATCACAACACATCATGTTCGATGTCGAAAAAGAAAAACCACTTTCTGTAAATGTAGATGGGCGATCTAAAATGAAGCCTGTAGAAAATTACGGAGTAAAATTATTGTCTTTAGGGTTTTTTACAAATCCAGATCAGGCAGTAATTTGGCGAGGTCCCATGGCTTCTAAAGCATTAAATCAATTAATTTTTGATGCAGCTTGGGGCGAGCTCGATTTCTTGTTAATCGATTTACCTCCAGGAACAGGAGATGTGCACTTATCTATTGTACAAGCCTTACCAATTAATGGTGCAGTAGTGGTTTCTACACCACAAAATATTGCCTTGGCAGATGCAAAAAAAGGAGTTGCTATGTTTCAACAAGACAGTATTAAAGTACCCGTTTTAGGAATCATCGAAAACATGGCTTACTTTACACCAGCAGAGTTGCCAGATAACAAATATTACATTTTTGGTCAAGATGGTGCAAAAAACTTGGCAGCAGATATCAATACTCAGTTTTTAGGCGAAATTCCTTTGGTACAAAGTATTCGTGAAGCCGGAGATGTTGGGCATCCTGTAGCCTTGCAAAACGGCACTGTTTTAGAGAAATCTTTTAACGAGATTACCAAAGAAATGGTGGCACAATTAATAAAAAGAAACGAAAACTTACCACCAACAGAAGTTGTTAGAATTACAACAATGAGTGGTTGTAGCTCCGTGAAAAAATAAAGCATATGACAGCACAAGAAACATTAAATAATGTAGAAAAAGCATTAGAAGAAATTCGTCCTTTTTTAATGAACGATGGCGGAAACATCAAACTTTTATCCATAGAAGACACCATTGTAAAAGTACAATTAGAAGGTGCTTGTACGGGTTGCTCTGTCAATCAAATGACTTTAAAAAATGGTGTAGAGGCTACCATAAAAAAGTATGCGCCACACATTGTAGAAGTTATAAATGTTGCTTAAACTGATAAAAATCAGGTTTTAAAAACTATAAAAAATATATTTTTGGGCGTTCCCAAGCAAAAAAGCTTGGTCAGGCTTTGCACTATATCTTTTTTGAGAAAAACAAAAAAGGATGTCGTTTCAATCCTTAACGCACTCATCAAAATCTAAAATTTTTATCAAAATGATAAAAACAGACATACTTATTATTGGGGCCGGACCCACAGGTTTATTTACTGTTTTCGAAGCAGGATTGTTAAAATTACGCTGTCATTTAATTGATGCATTACCGCAACCAGGCGGACAATGTTCTGAGATTTATCCGAAGAAACCAATTTATGATATTCCTGCATATCCAGAAATTCTTGCGGGCGATTTAACCGATAAATTACTAGAGCAAATTAAACAATTTGAGCCAGGATTTACTTTAGGTGAACGCGCAGATACCATAGAAAAACAAGATGACGAAACTTTTATTGTAACAACTAATAAAGGCACAAAACACCATGCAAAAGTTGTTGCAATTGCGGGTGGTTTAGGCTCTTTCGAACCAAGAAAACCACCAATTCCTAACATTGTAGATTTTGAAGACAAAGGAGTAGAGTATATTATTCGTGATCCAGAATTTTACAGAAATAAAAAAGTAGTAATTTCTGGTGGCGGAGACTCAGCTTTAGATTGGTCTATATTTTTAACAGACGTTGCAGCATCTGTAACCTTAATTCATAGAAGAAACGAATTTAGAGGCGCTTTAGATTCGGTAGATAAAGTACAAGAATTAAAAGATGCAGGTAAGTTAAAGCTTATTACACCAGCAGAAGTAAAAGGAATTGTTGGTACAGAAAAAGTAACAGGTGTTTCGGTTGTGCAAAACGGAGAGGCGCCTTTTACCATAGAAACCGATCACTTTATTCCGCTTTTTGGCTTGTCTCCTAAATTAGGTCCTATTGCAAATTGGGGATTAGAAATAGAAAAAAATGCGATTAAAGTAAACAATGCGTTAGATTATCAAACCAATATTCCGGGTATTTATGCCATTGGCGATGTAAACACCTATCCTGGTAAATTAAAGTTAATTCTTTGTGGTTTTCACGAAGCAACTTTAATGTGCCAAAGCGCTTACAAACGTATTTTTCCAGATAAAAAGTATGTAATGAAATATACCACTGTTGGTGGTGTAGATGGTTTTGATGGTACCAGAAAAGAAGCGCCAAAAGCAGTAATTAAAAAGATTGAGTAATCAATATCATTGTTACTTTTAACATATTTTACAAACCCTTCTGCTTAAACTCAGAAGGGTCTTTTTTTTAAAGATATAATTATCCTTTAGTTTTCTGTATATTTGTAGAGAACAATCTTAAAACGTTCTAGTATGTTTACAGATTTATTAATTCACTTAAAATTTTTGATAAAGCGCAACCCAGAATGACACAAGTTAAATGAATTTTCAATCATTTAATTTTTTAATCATTTAATAATAAAATATGCCTTTCTATCACAAATTAGGAAAAATTCCACCTAAAAGACACACTCAATTTCGTAAAAAAGACGGGAGTTTATATTACGAACAACTCTTTGGTACCATCGGTTTCGATGGCATGTCTACCAATTCTTATCACGAACATAGGCCTACCATGGTTAAAAAAATTGGCAAGCAGTATTCTGTAAAACCAAAAATAGCCAAGGCAAATAATATTCAGTCGTATCGCTTTCGTGGTTTTCAAGTACCACCAGAAAACGATTATTTAGAAAGTAGAAAAATTGTGCTTACCAATGCTGATTGTAACATTATTTTAGCAGCACCAAAACAAGCTACACAAGACTATTTTTATAAAAACACAGACGCAGACGAAGTTATTTTTATACATAAAGGAACCGGAAAATTAAGAACACATTTAGGAAATATCGACTTTAAATATGGAGATTATTTGGTAATTCCGCGTGGTATTATCTACAAATTAGATTTCGATGATGAGAATAATCGTCTTTTTATAGTAGAGAGTTATTCGCCAGTTTACACACCAAAACGTTATAGAAATTGGTTTGGACAATTGTTAGAACATTCGCCCTTTTGTGAACGAGATTTAAGACGTCCTCAAGAATTAGAAACGTATAATGAGTTGGGCGATTTTTTAATCAAAGTAAAAAAGCAAGGCGAAATTATAGAAATGACTTACGCTTCTCATCCTTTTGATGTAGTGGGTTATGACGGATATAATTTTCCGTATGCATTTTCTATTCACGATTTCGAGCCTATTACAGGGCGCATACATCAGCCGCCACCAGTGCATCAAACCTTTGAAACCAATGCCTTTGTAATCTGTAGTTTTGTGCCACGTTTGTATGATTATCATCCAAACTCAATTCCGGCACCTTACAATCATAGCAATATCGATTCCGACGAGGTTTTATACTATGTAGATGGCGATTTTATGAGCAGAAACGATATTGAAGCAGGGCATATTTCTTTGCATCCGGCAGGAATTCCACACGGCCCACACCCAGGTGCAACAGAGCGCAGTATAGGAGAAACCGTAACAGAAGAGTTGGCGGTTATGGTAGACACTTTTAAACCGTTACAGGTTACAGAAGAAGCCATAAAAATAGCCGATGAAGACTATTATAAAAGTTGGTTTCCACCTATAAACCCTTCAAAGGAGTAGAATACACAGACGTAAAAATGATGTGGTAAAAAGAATAATTATTAGAAGCTATTTCCTGCTTTCCACTATATCTTTTTAATTGTGTTATCGGTACAAATTTGCTAAAAAAGCAAATTCACTCGAACTTACAATTAAAAAGGATGCCGTTTCAATCAGGGCTAAAACTTGTTTGAAAATAAGGGTCAACATTAAATGGAAGTTATAATTTACAAACTAAAAGACCTCACAGGTTTTTAAAACCTGAGAGGTCTAAATCAAAAAATACAACGAATAAAGATTGAGTTAAAGATTCAAGAATTCTAAAAGATGACAATGGGCTTTCAAAATAAACTCTAAAAATCTCTTTTCTTGTCTCTATTTTCTATCTTCTAAATAACAAAATATGAGTAAAAAAGAAATAAAATCAGTAAACTACGGTTTAGAAAAAATATTTGAAGGCGCACAAGATTTCTTACCGCTTTTAGGAACAGATTACGTAGAATTTTACGTAGGTAATGCAAAACAGGCAGCACATTTTTACAAAACAGCTTTTGGGTTTCAATCACATGCATATCGTGGCTTAGAAACCGGTGCAAAAGACTCGGTAAGTTATGTATTAACACAAGATAAAATTAAGTTGATGCTAACAACGCCGCTAAATAGTAAATCGCCAATTAATGACCATATTGTAAAACATGGCGATGGTGTAAAAGTGGTTGCACTTTGGGTAGAAGATGCCAGAAAAGCGTATGAAGAAACCACCTCGAGAGGCGCAAAATCTTACATGGAGCCAACCGTTGAAAAAGACGAACATGGCGAAGTGGTAAGAGCAGGAATTTATACTTATGGCGAAACAGTACACTTATTTGTAGAGCGTAAAAACTACAACGGAGCCTTTTTACCAGGCTTTCAAAAATGGGAATCAGATTACAATCCGCCAGCAGCTGGCCTAAAATATATAGATCATATGGTGGGTAATGTGGGTTGGAATCAGATGGATGTTTGGGTAAAATGGTACGAAGATGTCATGGGCTTCGAAAACTTTTTATCGTTTGATGACAAGCAAATTCATACCGAATATTCTGCTTTAATGAGTAAGGTAATGTCTAATGGAAACGGACGAATAAAGTTCCCAATTAACGAGCCTGCAAAAGCGGCAAAACGTTCTCAGATAGAAGAATATTTAGACTTTTACGAAGGTGCAGGAGTGCAACATATTGCGGTTGCAACAGACGATATTTTAAAAACAGTATCTCAATTAAGAGCCAATGGTGTAGAGTTTTTATCGACGCCACCAGAGGAGTATTATAGAGCGGTACCCGGAAGATTAGAAGAATTTAGCCACGAATTAAACGAAGATATCGAAAAACTTAAAAGTTTAGGTATTATGATTGATGCCGATGAAGAAGGTTATTTGTTGCAGATTTTTACCAAACCAGTAGAAGATAGACCTACGTTGTTTTTTGAAATCATTCAAAGAATGGGGGCTAAAGGTTTTGGCGCAGGAAACTTTAAAGCCTTGTTTGAATCTATAGAAAGAGAACAAGAAAAAAGAGGAACGTTGTAAAAAAGAGTCAAGAAACTTAGTTTTATTAAACTAATTAAAATGAAAAATCAATTATTAATTTATATCAATTTAATTAAAAAACACACTCAAGAACAGCCTGTTTTAAGGATTTTGGTTTTTTCTGTTTTAATTATTTTAGGGTTATTAATAATTGCCTCAATATTTCTGAATTAAAATAAATTCTGGTTTTAAGTAGAAGTTTACAGTATAAATATTTCCAGACCTCACAGGTTTTTAAAACCTGTGAGGTCTTTTCTATAAAACTATTTTATATTTGTTTAACAATCAGCAATAATGAAAAGAGAAGAAATATTAAAAGCAATAGAGAAGAAATACGATAAATTAGGCGTTCCTGTAGATGCTATGTTAGAGGGTTTGTTGCACAGCACACCAATTACCTATTGGGATTATATTCAAACAGATGCTCTTTTAGGTTTGCAAACACCAAGAACCACACAGCCAGATGAAATGGTATTTATTATGTATCATCAGGTAAATGAATTGTTGTTTAAAATGGTGTTGTGGGAAATAGATCAGGTGGCCAAATCGATTGAAATTTCGGCAGATAAATTTGCCATGCATTTAGATAGAATTAGTAGGTATTTTGACATGCTTTGCAGTTCTTTTAATGTAATGGCAGACGGTATGGAAAAAGAACAATATTTAAAATTTAGAAATACACTAACGCCTGCAAGTGGCTTTCAGAGTGCACAATACCGAAAAATTGAGTTTGCTTCTACAGAATTAATTAATTTAATTGATGCGCGTTACAGAGATAAAATTGACAGAAATTCTTCATTTAAAAATGCCTACGACCATTTGTATTGGCAAGCAGCAGGTAAAAATTACACGACTGGGCAAAAATCGACATTGTTAAACCTCTTTGAGAAAAAATATTTGGGAGAGTTTATCGATTTTATGGAAGATTATAATGACATCAACTTGTCTTTAAAGTTTAAACAGTTGCCAAATGAAGTGCAGCAAAATGAAGACTTAATAAAAGCCATGCGTCATTACGATTATACCGTAAACGTAAAATGGGTGCTAGCTCATTACAATGCAGCGGCTAAATATATAGGTGGTAGTGATTCAGACTTAAAAGCAACCGGTGGAAGCAATTGGCGTAAATACATGCATCCAAAATACCAAAGAAGAATTTTTTATCCGTATTTATGGTCTGAAGATGAGTTAAAGAATTGGGGAACTTTTTAGTTTTTTTTCATTAACGATTTAATTGTCATTTTATTAGAATCGACAGGATTAAGATCGTGTCTTGTCTCTATAATCTTATTTCTATAGTAAAAATCTTAAAAAAAGCTTAACTGTCATTTCGACTTTTTGGGAGAAATCACAGAAAGGTAGTTTTTTTAGTCTTGTATCTATAAGTCTAACAACTAGACTCTTTCTAACTTTTCACGGCTATGAGACTTCTCCTGTCGTCGAAGTGACATGGTTCTCTAGATTCTAGTCTCTTGTTTCTAAATTTTTACAATAAAAAATAATTTTCGAAAGATCATTGCAAAGCGCTAAGGAATCTACAAGTTCTACTTTAATATCTTCAGAATGAGAATTATTTCCTTTCTGGAACAGTATTTGTCAATACTTTTTTATAAGTTTGGTTTCTGATGAAAAAGTATATTTTAATAATTCTATTTTTAGCAAGCGCTATTTCTGTTTTCGGACAAGAAAAAGTGCAAGCATTTAAAGCTGGTGAATTTTTAAAGTATAAAATGAGTTATTCTGGTTTTCTTAGAGCGGGAACAGCAATTTTAGAAGTTTCAGAAAAAGAGTTAAACGGAAAAAAAGTGTATTACACCAAAGGAACAGGTTATACTTCTGGTATGATTAAATGGTTTTTTGAGGTAGATGACACGTATGAGTCTTATTTTGATAAAGAGATTATAAAGCCTTATTTATTTAAAAGAAAAATTGATGAGGGCGGTTATAAAAAATATAGAATTACCACTTTTAATTACAAGTCTAATAAGGCATATGTGCAAGATTTTACAAAGCAAAAAGATACTTCAATAGCTTTTTCGAATGTACAAGACATGCTTTCTTCTTTTTATTATTTAAGGAATAAGAACGTAAAAAATATGCAAAAAGGAGAAGAAATAGCCATTGATATTTTTATGGATTCTCAGGTTTATCCTTTTAAACTTCGTTTTTTAGGAAAAGAAACTCTTAAAACAAAGTTTGGTAAAGTAAAAACGCTGATTTTTAGGCCTTTGGTGCAATCTGGTAGGGTTTTTAAAGCACAAGAAAGTGTAACTCTTTGGATTACCGATGATACAAATAAAATACCTGTAAAAATTAAAGCTGATTTATCTGTAGGTTCATTAAGAGCAGAGTTAGAGGCGTATAAAGGACTGGTTAGTCCTTTTAAAGACTAAATAAATAACTTATCGTTTTCTTACAAGCTCTTTTTCCTAATAAAATAAAGCTATTCTGTACCTGTAACGAAACCCTTTTCGAACTTACAACAGATTCATGTAAAAAAAGTGTTTTTTATTTGTACTTTTGACCGTAATAATTAACAACTCTTTCTTTTGAAAAATAGTTTCCTCCTTTTACTTTTATTTATCAGCTTTTATTCTTGTAAAAAAGAAGAAGTAGCAACCACCCAAGAAGTTAAAATTATACAACCAGAACTTAGATTTGGTTATAAAATTGATGATTATAAAGTAATACAGGATACTATTAGAAAAGGAGAAAGTTTTGGTATTATTTTAGATAGGCATCATGTTTATTATCCTAAAATAAATAAAATTGCATCTTCAATAAAAGAAGTGTTTGATGTTAGGCGTGTTAGAGCTGGTAAGCCTTACACTATTTTAGCAAGTAAAGACTCTACCGAAAAAGCACAGGTTTTTATATATAAACACGATAAAATTAACGCTACAATTATCGACTTTAAAGATTCTGTAATAGTTGCAAAACCTTTTCAGAAAAAAATAAAGACAGTTTTAAAGTCTGTGAAAGGGGTTATTAATTCGAGCCTTTCTGTTTCTATGGATAGTTTGCATTTATCACCTAATTTAACCTATACAATTGCCGATATTTACGCATGGACACTAGATTTCTACAAACTTCAAAAAGGAGATTCTTTTAAGTTTATGTATGAAGAAAAGTTTATAAACGATACTGTTTTTGCGGGTTATGGCGATGTAAAATCGGCAGTATTTAATCATAATGGTTCTAATTTATATGCTTTTCGTTTTGTTGCAGATAGCATTAGTGGTATTCCTGAATATTATGATGAAAACGGAAATATGTTGCGTAGTCAGTTTTTAAAATCACCCATAAAATTTCAGTACAGAATATCATCAAGATATAATTTAAAAAGAAGAATTGCACACTATGGTTACCGTGTAAAAGCTCACAGAGGTACCGATTTTGCTGCTAGAAATGGAACACCAATTATGGCTACCGCAAATGGAACTGTTACTGAATCTACAAGAAAAAGAGGAAACGGGAATTATGTAGCTGTAAGTCATAATGCAATATATACTACAAAATATTTGCACATGAGCAAAAGAAAGGTAAAAGTTGGCGATTTTGTAAAACAAGGAGATGTTATTGGCTATGTGGGTAGCACAGGCAGTAGTTCTGGAAATCATGTTTGTTATCGCTTTTGGAAAAATGGACGAGAAGTAGATCCTTTAAGTCCGAAAACGAAATTACCAGAAGCAGAACCTTTAAAGAAAAGTGTAAAACCAGCTTACTTAGCATTTATAGCTCCTTTAAAGTACGAATTAGAGAATGAAACTTTACCGGTTTTAGATCAGGAAATAATTAAAAACACAGATTAAAAGTAAACAAATGGCATTAAAAAATATAAATCCGACAACAACAAATGCTTGGGCTGCATTAACAAAACATTTTAATGAGGCTAAGGATTTAAATATTAAAAACTTAGACAAAGAAGCCAACCGAAAAGAAGATTTTTCGATTCAGTTTGAAGATTTATTTGTAGATTTTTCTAAAAATAGAATTTCTAAAGAAACACTAGGTTTGTTATTAGACTTGGCGAATGAAATAGATTTAAAAGATGCTATTCAAAAGCAGTTTTCTGGAGCCGTTATTAATGCTACAGAAGGTAGAGAGGTGTTACATACTGCTTTAAGAAGTACTACTGAAGAACCAGTTTTGGTAAATGGTAAAAATGTAAAACCTCAAGTACAAACATCACTTAGAAAAATGAAAAGTTTTTCTAACAAAGTGATTTCTCGAAAATGGAAAGGATACACTGGCAAAGCAATTACCGATGTTGTTAATATTGGTATTGGTGGTTCTGATCTTGGGCCAGATATGGTGGTAACAGCTTTAAAATACTATAAAAATCATTTAAACACTCATTTTGTATCTAATATAGATGGAGATCATGTGTCTGAAGTTATTAAAAACTTAAATCCAGAGACAACTTTATTTGTCATTGTTTCTAAAACATTTACCACTCAAGAAACCATTACAAATGCAGAAACCATTAAGAATTGGTTTTTAAAATCGGCTACTATTTTCGATATTCCAAAACACTTTGTTGCAGTTTCTACCAACTTAAAAGCTGTGGTAGATTTTGGGATCGATAAAAACAATGTGTTTACAATGTGGAACTGGGTTGGGGGTCGTTTTTCTTTATGGTCTGCAGTAGGTTTGTCTATAAGTTTATCTGTTGGATATGACAATTATAGAGCGTTACTAGATGGTGCAGAAGAAATGGATTTGCATTTTAAGAATGAAGATTTTGAGAACAACATACCTGTAATTTTAGCATTAATTAGCGTTTGGTATAATAATTTTTACGGCGCAGAAACAGAAGCTGTTTTACCATTTACGCAGTATCTATCAAAGTTGCCAGATTATTTGCAGCAAGCAATTATGGAAAGTAACGGAAAAAGTGTGGATAGAAACGGTAATAAAGTAGATTATCAAACAGGTACAATTGTTTGGGGTAGTACAGGTACAAACATGCAGCATGCTTTTATGCAATTAGTACACCAAGGTACAAAATTGATACCTGCAGATTTTATTGGCTACAAAGAATCTTTATACGGTTTAACAGACCATCATAAAAAATTAATGGCCAACTATTCTGCTCAAATGGATGCTTTGGCTTTTGGAAAAACAAAAGAAGAGGTGCATTTAGAGTTGAAATTTTCTGGTGATGAAGCTAAAATAGAAACTCTTTTACCATTTAAAGTTTTTGAAGGAAACAGACCAAGCAATGCCTTGCTTTTCGATAAATTAACACCCCGTTCTGTAGGAAAGTTGATAGCACTGTATGAGCATAAAATTTTTGCACAAGGAATTCTATGGAATATTTATAGTTATGACCAATTTGGGGTAGAATTAGGAAAAGAATTGGCAAATAAGTTATTGAAAAATTAATAGAGGCAGTAACATCGTAAACATACAATAACTATTTTTTTACAAAAGCTTGTTTTTTTTACAAAGGCTTTTTTTATTTAAAACATTATATTTCAGTAGTTTATTTATAATTTTAAGTGGGCTAAAAACTTAATGTTTTGTTAAAACTTAACATTAAGTTAACATTAGAAACAATCAAAAAAGGGAATTTTGCAAAACATTCATAAACTAAATTTAAACAATGAAAAATTTTAAAAACTTATTATTTGTAGCAGTACTTTTTGTATCGGCTACAGTTTTAGGACAAACTAAAATTACAGGTACGGTTGTCGATGAAACAAACCAACCATTACCAGGAGCAAGTGTTGTTGTTAAAGGAACAACAAACGGAACATCAACAGATTTTGATGGAAAATTTGCATTAACGTCAGCAGATAATGCTGGTAAAATTGTAGTTTCTTTTATCGGTTTTAAATCGAAAGAAGTTTCTTTTTCTTCTTCAAAAGCAACTTTAGGTGCTATTCAGTTAACTGAAGATGCAACTTTAGACGAGATTGTAGTAACTGCAACTTCTTTTGCAATTGACAGAAAAACACCTGTAGCTGTTTCTACAATTAAAGCAGCAGACATTGAAAGAAAATTAGGATCACAAGAATTTCCAGAAATCTTAAAATCTACACCTGGTGTATATGCTACCAAGTCTGGTGGTGGTTTTGGAGACGGACGTATCAATATGCGTGGTTTTAACTCAGAAAACGTTGCGGTTATGATTAACGGAGTACCAGTTAATGATATGGAAAACGGAAGAGTGTACTGGTCTAACTGGGCTGGTTTATCTGATGTAACTTCTGCTATGCAAGTTCAAAGAGGTTTAGGAGCATCTAAAGTTGCTGTACCTTCTATTGGTGGTACCATTAATATTTTATCTAAAACTTCAGATATCCAAAAAGGTGGTAATATTATTGCTTCTACGGGTAACGATGGTTTTCAAAAGTACGGCTTTACATTATCTACTGGTTTAATGGATAACGGAATGGCTGCAACAGTTTCTTTTGCAAAAATATCTGGAGAAGGTTATGTAGACGGAACACAGTTTAATGGTTACAACTACTTTGTTAATTTAACAAAAGAACTTAACGATAACCATAAATTATCTTTTACAACTTTTGGAGCACCCCAAAGACATGGTCAAAGACAAAACAGAAGTACTGTAGAAACTATTAGAAACGCACAGTCAGGTATTCGTTTTAATCCAGATTGGGGTTATAAAAACGGACAAGTAACTCATATAGAGGATAACTTTTATCATAAATCACAATCATCTTTAAACCATTATTGGACTATTAACGATGTAACTTCTTTATCAACTGCTGTATACGCTTCTTACGGTTCAGGTGGTGGTGGTGGTACTGCAGGGTCTAACACAGACTTATTTAACCAAAGAATTGGTGGTGCAGATCAGCCAGTAGATTTAGATAATATTGTTGCTATTAACAGAGCAAACGGAGCTTTAGGTTCTGAAGCAATTTTAAGAGCTTCTAGAAACGACCACGAATGGTATGGTGTTTTATCTACATTTAAAACAGAATTATCAGATAACTTAAACTTAATTGCTGGTGTAGACTGGAGAACTTATGTAGGTAGACATTACAGAGAAGTTACAGATTTATTAGGTGGTGATTATTACTTAGATGTAAATAGTAGAGGTGTTGGTAACAACATTAACAGAACAAGTAATGCATTACAAGTAGGTGATAAAATGGGGTACCACAACGACGGTAACGTTGGTTGGTTAGGTTTCTTTGGTCAAGTAGAATATGGTACAGAAAATTTTGATGCTTTTATTTCTACTTCAGTACAAAGAACTTCTTACCAAAGAGTAGATTACTTTCAGTATGATTTAAGTACAGAAGCTGGTAGAGATTTAGCAACTACAGATAAAGTAAACTTAAACGGTTACAGTATTAAAGGGGGTGCTAACTATAGATTAGACGATGTACAAAATGTATTTGCTAATATTGGTTACTTTGAAAGACCAGCTATTTTTGATGCAGTATTTCAAGGATTTAACAATACAACTGTTAATGCTGACGCTGAAAACGAAAAGATTTTTAGTATGGAGTTAGGATATGGTATTAGAGGCGAAAAATTTGCAGCTAACATTAACCTATACAGAACACAGTGGAATGACAGAAGTTTCTCTAGAAGAATTAATGCAGACCCAACTATTACAGGTTCAGAAGATTTTACAGCAAACTTATTAGGTGTAAATGCTTTACACCAAGGTGTTGAATTCGACTTTACTTATAAAGCTTCAGATAAATTAAACTTTTCAGGGATGTTATCTTTAGGAGATTGGACAAATGATAACGATTTAATAGACGTTGCTATTTTTGATGAAAATCAAGTACAAAGAGGTACTTTAGATCTATTAGTAGATGGTTTAAAAGTATCTGATGCTGCACAAACAACAGCAGCTTTTGGTATGCTATATAAATTCTGGGACAGATCTTCAATTACAGTAGATTATAACTATTTTGCAGACCTATATTCTCAAATTAATATTTTAGATAGAGCAGATTTTGACCCATCTACACCAGCTGTAAGAAAAGGGAATCCTTATAAAGTGCCTAATTATAGTACTGTAGACGCAAGTTTACGTCATGGTTTTAACTTAGGAGATTTTGACACTACTGTTACTGTTCGTGTAAATAACTTATTAGACACAGAATACATAGCAGATGCTTTAGATGCCGCAGACCCATTAGTTTGGTTTGGTTTCGGTAGAACTTTTAGTCTAGACTTAAAAATTAAATTTTAAAAAATTTTAAAAATGAAAAAAATATTTTATTCTTTCGCAATCCTTTCTTTGTTGTTTACATCTTGTAACCCAATGGAAGATATTTATGCAGAATTAGACGCTAAAGAAAGCGTAATTTCTGGAGAAGCTGTTTATACATTAACAGATGAAGATTATGAATCTCTAGATTTAAGCTATGGAAACTTTAGTAATCTAGATGATGCAAAGTCTATGATACCTGGTTTTTTATCTAACAAGTACCAAGCATGGGGTAGAGAATCTTTAGCAACAGTTACTTTTAAGTTATATGCTCCAGAATCTACAGAAAGAAGTTTAGAGGTGTATACTGTATCATCTGCAGATTATGCAGACGCAGGTCATACATATGGTAACTTTTCTAGAGATACTCATATTACAGACTTTTTAGATAGCAAATACCCAAACCCAGCTAATAGATTATTAGTTTCTTTAACATACAAATACTATTCGGGTAGTGTATCTACTTTTAACGATGGGTTTTTATATGTAAATGGGGAATGGAATAAAGTGCAAGGGTTTACAAATGATGAGTATACTGCAATGGGAGAAGGGTATCCTAACTTTAGCTCTGAAGATGAAGCGTTATCAAAAATACCAGTTTTTCTTTTAGACAAATTTAAGTTTGATGATAAACAAGCAGGAGACATCGCACCAATTATGTATAAGTTATACGTTAGTGGTTCTACAAAAAGTTATGTAGCAAACTTTATTTTTGATGGTTCTACTTGGTCTGAGTATAACAATGTGAAAGACGAAACTATTAAGTTTGGTCATGATGGAACAACTTGGGTGCCAGATAACACTATTAAGTACACATTAACTAGTGCAGATTATACATTAGTAGGTAACGGTAACTATGGTAACTTTGATGTTAGAGATGGTAAAGCAGAACAAGAAGAGTCTGTGCGTTTAGAAAAAATAAGTACAATTTTACTAAACAATTTCCCTAACGATGCAGAAGGACAAAAATATATTGTTACTTATAATATCTATAATGGTGCTGCAGGTATTTGGTCTTTAGCAGTTATTAAAGAAGGATCAGAATATGTAAAGCAATAAGTAGTATTTACTTTACTAAATATCTAAAACCACCTCTAATGAGGTGGTTTTTTATTTAAAATGATTAACTTTACAACAGAATCAAAACAGTTCAGAAATGAAAAACATTCACTCATATTGGGCATACTTAGTACTTGCCATTTTAATTTTTACCGTTGCAAATGCTATAATTAGTCTTGCTCAAAAAAAGAAATTTACAGACAAAGATTTAAGACTTGGTTTGTTTACCTTAATAGTTT